>JACCDZ010405697.1_pt1 | contig 88611 bp, 69 predicted proteins | sample 7449551 | NCBI WGS metagenome assembly JACCDZ01 (sample SAMN15323452, study PRJNA562643) | freshwater metagenome | isolation source: river surface water | place: USA:Blue River Watershed | collected 2017-08-18
GGATCAGCACTGAAGAAATACAGGCTGCAGTCAGGCAACTGCTTGAATGGGCTAGTGTATTTGACTGGTCAAATGTCAGGAAGGTAATTATATGATATTGTTAGATTATTTCTGGGGATCCGTCAGCCTCCCACCTCTATATCCTAATGCTTATTTTACTAGTGTCTTTAACCAAGCGTTCCAAACAAAAAGACGGCGGGCAGATATGGTTGTCAATCTTTTGAATTGGTCGGAAAAAACAGGCTTGGACCTTTTTGAAAGAATGAAATCAGCTCAAGGCTTTCTTCATTCCGAAATGCAAGCATTGAGTTACCATTTGTTTGTGAAAAACACTAAAAGTCCGGAAGATATTCAGTATGTATCTCATAAGACCTACCAGGCACGCTGTGCCGAAACGGTCAAATATCTGAAATTTCTAATGAACAAATGTGCTGACACGCGCCGAGATAGGCAAAATTATATCGATAGCGTGACCAGCAACTTATATGAACTAAACGATGTGTTGACGTCCCATAACTCGAGAAGAGGGGCTGCACCTCGTGAAGGATTGAGTCATTCGGAGCGGAAGTTATTGCTATCACTTATCGCTCCAAATAATCCAGACAATCCATTTCAAACTAGAGTTCGGGAAAGAAACGCCCTCATAGTCCAGCTGCTACTTCAAACAGGCATTAGAATTGGTGAATTATTGGCGCTTCGTTGTGATTGTTGTGTCAGTGAGGTGGATATCGAATTTGGAATGCAGCACTTTCTTCGTGTCAATGAAAATCTTTTTCTTGACGAAGACCCCCGGTCCATCCCTCCAGAAGCAAAAACTCAAACTCGAATGATCCCCATTTCCGAGGGACTTGCCACTTTAATAGATAGTTATATCAAAAAAGGGCGACTCTTCCGTGGTCGAGAAGCAAGGAAGGCGGCAGCATTTCTTTTCTTAAACTCGAACAAAAAACCCAGCCCATTGAGCTATAGCGCAGTCTGTCGAATGCTGTCTCGAATAGAGAAAGTCGGGAATCAAAAGCGGACTGTTTTTCAATCGCTTTTTCCACACAGATTCCGTTATTCATTTTTTGAAGACATTACAAGAGCCATGAATTTGAATTCAGATTCAGAGGAATACAAAAAGGTCATGCGATATTTGGGGGGGTGGTCCTCAGTCAGCGAACAACACAAATTATATGCCATGAAACAAATTCGTTTTTCTGCGCATTTGAATTTGCAAAAACTGCATGAAGAGTATATAGCTTATTAGTCGCATCCTTTGAGTAGTATCTCTATTGGGGTGACAAACCGAACTGAATATGTACTAGCCCTGATCTAGTAATATTCTCGTTAGCCTGACTGTATTCAACTTTTCATCAGTCAGGCCATTGAGTGCAAGTTGGTTTTTGCTTACAGCAATACTAACAAGTCTCTTAGCAAAAAAAGAACCGAATAGGTTCTAAACAAGGTGGCTGAACTGGATGTCCAGGGAAGCTTTAAACGCCAAGCGGGTTGAGACAGAGTCTCCAATGCAAGGCAAAACTTGAGATTACTAAGCGTTACCAACATTAGCGTGTTTTTTGTTTAAAACACGTGACAACTGGTAGATACCTTTTCAGGTGTCCTTGGTGGTCTATTGCTAAGAGAGTAGTATATGCAACAGTCCCTTAAAGCGTCTGAAAGACGTTCTCGTGTATCTGTATTTATCGAACGTCAACCATTCACACCTTTTGACTTACCCTCCGTCCGATCAAGAATCAGGCAGATCGATACAACGTCTGATGTTTGGCATATTGGTGAGGTTCAACCGATACCTATAACGTTTACTAGGATCCATACTTACGGTGCCCATGGATTGGTTCGGATTATTCATCAACTCAAATTTTTCATAGCAAGAGATCTTCCGCATAAATCCCCCTGCACTATTGCTGGCCTTTTCGAGAGCATATTGAAATTTTTCAATAGTTTTGATTGGCTTGATATAGACGATGGCGATATTTCCGATAATCTTGCCGAGAATTTGCTCTTCTACATTCAAGCCAATCGCACATACTCCGACGAATCAGGCCTGAACGCGCTCCGGTATTGGTACCATCGCAGTTATATGATGGGGCTGCCCGATTTTCAGCACGACGTGGCTCAAGCACTCTCAACGTTTAGATTTCGAGGTCACCTCAAAGGAGCAGATGTACTTACGTCAATCCCCGGCAAAGGGCCGCTTTCCCCAAATGAACTAAACGAATTAAAGCAGACCCTGCGTGACTATGCCCTCTGTAACAATACAATATCAAACATAGACCCGGCATTGATTTGTATTTGGTTACTGATCACGCTTGGGATCCGAAGTTCGCAAGTCACTTTGCTCATGCGCTCAGATTTTGGTGTGCACGTTGACGAGGAAACTGGTCGTTCGACTTACATTTTGTGCGTTCCCTCAGTAAAAAAACGCTACCAAATTCCTAGAACCATGTTTAAACAAAGAGCTCTTCCCAATTTCCTTGGAGAGATGCTGGATCAACATTTGAAGAATACGGAGCATTGCAAACTTACAGGAAGAACAGATGAAAACACTCCCATTTTCCCTCTGAAATCCATATCGAAACGTGGCACTAACGTTGTTGCCGAGAGCTATCTTCAAACTCGCATGAGTGAAAGTGTTACGACGTATATTCGAAATCTGCTCAGTAAATTGAATACGCATCGACTGACTCAGAAAAAATCGCCACTTAGCATAAGCATATCAAGTAGAAGACTGCGCAAAACTTTTGCCACAAGAGCCGCAGCCACGGGAGTTCCCATGGTTGAGTTAGCAGAACTTCTGGACCATGAAGACCTCCAGCATGTCATGGTGTATTACAAGCTTGGATTAGAATTTTGCGAAAAGCTCGATCAGGTTATTGGCGAACAATTCAAAGACATTTTGTCCTACTTTCAAGGACAAATAGGCCTGAAAGGATTGATAGACAAATCACTTCCACAGACTGTATTTGGCCCCGACCGTTTGCGGCAATTAGTTGGGATTGGCTTATGTGCCAAAGGAGCTCCATGTGATTTAACACCACCTAACGCTTGTTATGTGTGTCCAAAACCCGCCGTGTCAGAGTAGTTGTCCGGTCTTTTTTTCACAATAGTTAGAGTCAGACGGCGGGTGGTTAGCAGGTTGGAATGGCTATATCCCCAGAAAGAAAAGAAGCGATTTTAAAGAAGTTATTACCGCCACTTAGTCGCTCGGTAGCACAGTTGGCAAGAGAGGAAGGCATTGGCGAGCAGACGCTGTACAATTGGCGTAATCAGTTAAAAGCTCAAGGATATGCTGTGCCGGTAAGTGGTCAAAAGCCTGATGATTGGTCAGGAGAAGCAAAGTTAGCTGTGGTCATTGAAACCGCCCCGTTATCTGAAGCCGAATTAAGCCAGTATTGCCGTGAAAAAGGCTTGTTGGTTGAGCAGGTTAAAGAATGGCGCAGTGCCTGTATCATGGGCACGATGAGCGAGACTCAGCGCAAGGTCGCAGAGAAAAAACAGGCCAGAGAAGATAAAAAACGTATTAAGCAATTAGAACGCGAGCTAAACCGTAAAGAAAAAGCCTTAGCGGAGGCGGCAGCGTTGCTGGTACTGCGAAAAAAGCTCAGAGCGTACTACGGCGAGGAGGACGAGGACAGTTAACCGCGGTTAGCGAACGAAGCCTGAGCCTTAGCTGGTTTGATGAAGCCGTGCTAGCAGGTGCCAGGCGTGATAAAGCCGCACAGGAGCTGGAAATACCGCTTCGCTCACTACGCCGTTGGCGGGATGAGCAAGGTGTCGTGCTGGAAGATAAGCGTCCTGTAATCATCAGGCCGACGCCGAAAAACAAGCTAACTGACGCTGAGTGCGAGCAGATATTGGCAACCTGTAATGAAGAAGACTATGCCAGCTTACCGCCGTCGCAAATTGTGCCGAGGTTGGCAGATAAAGGCGTTTATCTGGCATCGGAATCGACCATGTACCGGGTATTAAAAGCGGCAAACCAGCAGCACCACCGCGGTAAAAGCAAAGCGCCTCAGAAACGTGCAATGCCCACCAGTTACAGTGCATCAGCACCTAATCAGGTGTGGTGCTGGGATATCAGCTATATGCCCTCAGGCATACGTGGTTTGTACTGGTATTTATACGCGATCATTGATATTTACAGCCGCAAACTGGTGGCTTGGGAAGTGCACGACAAGGAGTGCAGTCAACTGGCCAGTGAATTGATACCACGTGCTTTACTACGTGAGCGGTGCCTGTTTAAACCACTGGTACTGCACTCGGATAACGGTAGCCCGATGAAAGGCAGCACGCTTAGGGTAAAGTTGCAGGAGCTCGGTGTAACGTCGTCTTACAGCCGGCCCAGAGTGAGCAATGATAATCCGTATGTAGAGTCGTTGTTTAAGACAGTGAAATACTGCCCGCAATGGCCCAAAGGTGGCTTTGCAACAGTTGGCTGTGCCAGAGAGTGGATGCTGGAATTTACACGCTTTTACAACCACGAACATCGCCATAGCGGTATAAGGTTCGTGACACCGGCGCAGCGGCATCAGCAACAAGATGCAGTTCTGTTGGAAAAGCGTAAAGCGGTATATGAACAAGCGAAGTCAGACTACCCACAACGGTGGGCTGGCAGAGCCACAAGAAACTGGAGCCCTATAGGGCCAGTAAGTCTGAATCCGGAGCGGGAAATCGTACCGACTCAGGCAGCAGCATAAAACGGGAAAATCGGACAACTACCTTGAAAAACTCCGAAAATTTGAAGCCTGCAATGACCCCAACGTCCACAGTGAAGTCCTTGAATCCATGCAAGCCGATATCTCCATGCAGTTCGGCGAAGATGCGCCGCCCGGACTAACAAACGCTCCACATATCTTGGCTTGTCAGCAACTTATTAAGCAGTTGGGGGAATAACCATGAGTAAAACAAACGCACTAAAAAAGGCAGACTTTTTCTTAGCTGAGTTAAAGACTTTATGGCAACCAAGCGATTCACGTATAGAGCATTTTGAAAAGGTTGTTCAAACTTGCAAAAAACAAATGAGAGCAGTTTTTCCAACTGTCAGCTGGGATACCCACATTTGGGAGATCTCAGACTACGAACCGACACAGTCGGCTAGGCAAGCTACGCACGCGAGCAACATCCTATTTACACGAAAGAGCGGTGCCGCAAAAAAGGCGAGAGTAGCAATAGAAGACCAAGTTCCTTTTCCTCGGCCTTTCGTCGATCTCACTAAATCTATGGTGGTATTGAAGCATCTTTCTAACCCAGTTACCCATGGTGCTCACATGGTATTGATCCGAGCATTTCGATACCTCTATGAAGTATTTGAAGGGCATGGATTGCAGCATATCCATCAACTCAATGGCATCCATTTCGATCATGCCTGCCAGGAAGCCATTAAACAGGGGGAGAAAAGTAGCACCCTATACCGCACGGGCGAACAGCTCAGTTACTTTGAACATTCCCTATGCACTCGTTATGGGCACAGATGCAACTGAAAATGGACTGGCAATTTATGATGAGGTAAAGCAGAAACTAAACATTACGGCATCACAACAGGTTGGATCTGTATCGGCTATGATTTCAAGTTAACGATCCAAACCTATTCGAATAGGTCTTTTGAAAAGATAAAAAAACCTCAGCTTCTGCCGAGGTTTCTGTTTGTTAATCGAAGCCTTTATAAACCGGTCACCATACTGATTAGGATATTTGTAATTTGGGACCTATCTGGACACATAAACTCGGGACGATGAATCATCGTCATAGATCGGCATTTCAAATGTTCTTTCTCTAACCGTACGTTTTGTGATGTCGTAATCGAGTTCAAGATCAGTACTTTGGCATGGAGGGGGTTGAACGACTTCGCAACTACGTTTTTTAGACCTAGATGCCGCAGACCCATCGTCAGCAATTCGAACACTCTGTGCAGTGATATACCACAATGTCCAGTTATCCATGATTGCTACCCTCTATATCGCTCATAAGTTCGTATCTATCACTATAAACTAATTTACAACTTCCGCTCGGTCATTTGGCAGCTGAATTAGCCTGAAGTTCAACGCATTTAAGTGTAAGTGATACCAGCAACGACATCACATAGCTAATCGGCTTCACAAGATCACAAAAAGAATTTGCCATATCGTCATGCGCGAACATATTGATCTTGTTTGAATACACATTTGTTATGCAAACTACAGGCCGATCTGCTACTAAATCTTCCAAATGAGTTTCACGGGCAAGGATCTTGTTAACATCATACATGTATATAGGTATAGATAAAATAGATTTGGTCGGATCTGCTTCGTAATATCTGCGCAATTCACTCTCAAATCGATCACTGTAATGAGACTTGTACAATGGAGAACTTTTGAGTTCCGCAAAAGTCGCGGTAAGTTGCGAACGAATATCCGAAATGTAAACAGGGCGTTTTATATCCCTAGCTGTAGGTGCGCCATGTAAGTTGGGTTGTTTAACGCATTGCCCTCCAGTTGTTTCTGAAAACGGCATACATATCGGTGGTGTGTTTTGCATGGACAGGTCTTGACATTCAGGCTCTGCTCCGTAAAGAGCTCTAAGTGAAACGCTCAAGGTTTGTTCTCCAATCAATAAATAGTCAGCACGCTCAAGTTTCGATAACCAATTATCGCTGAAAAGGAAAAATGGCGATTCTTCAATCGCCTTTACACTGAACGTCGAGCTATGAATTGGACCAACGTCACTCTGTCCACATTGAATGATATCTATTAGTTTACGAGAGTCAGCCACTTTAAAAACATTTGAATTGAAAATCACATTCTCGTTATTTTCATCCCAAGCATGTGCAATATAAAGCAAAGACTTTAAACAATACTTTTGAGCAGATGAGAGAGTCTTCAAGAAACTGCTGATTTCTTCTTCTGTAATGCTGTTGTTTTTAAATTTGCTGTCAACTGTGACCCAGTCAAAAAGACATGCTGTTAGAATATTATTTACTTCACTTACTTTTTTTGACGTAACTCTTATTGCATTTAACGGAGGCCTTGCCTGCGAAGCTCTCTCTTTATGCTGTTGACCGACATAGTGTAAAGCTCCAGTAATAACTGCTATCATTACCGTTATGAAAAATGTCGAAGATTCCCACGAAAAACTATCACTTTCAAATATTTGTTTTTTGATATCAGAACCAAAAACAGATACTGATGATGCCCACAGTATACCTGCCATAAGAAAAATTATATTGCCGTACCTTGTATGCAGCTTCTTTGATAAATAAATTATCCAACTTTTATCCACACTTTTATGAATTAAAATACAGGACAATATAGTTAAAACTGTAAGTACAACCACAGAGACAACATGATTATTATAGTGGACCTCTGGTAGGACCGATGCTATGGCATTATACATAGATTCGAACAGCATTTTAATTTTCTGTTAATAGTTAATTATTCAAGGATGATGTATACAACCTGAGAAATCCCCACAAATACTTTCAATAAAAAATAATAGTCAAGATGGGCGCATACATAGCAGTTCCTGATCTGATCGTTAGTCAAAGCTAAACTCTACCCCGGACCAAGCTATGTATGTTCAACGAATGCTCGCCGATTTTCCCTCATTTGTCACTCCAAAAATCATCCATAAAGCCAGATTGGCGTCACTTTTCGCATAATCGCAAAGTTTGGTCACCACCGGCAAATGCACGGCCATTACCATCGGTTGCGGTATTCAAAGTGCCGCAACCGAAAAAAGCTGTATTAAAAGAGCAGATCGGTTGCTGAGCAATGAAACTTTTCAAGCCGATATTCCGCTGGTTTATGCGACGCTGACTAAGGTATTAGTTCATACTAAACAGCCACTTATCTTGATGTATTGGAGTGACGCCGACAAGATAAAGCGTCACTTTATCTTGCGGGCTAGCCTCGCATTCGAAGGCAGCTCTTTAACCCTGCTGCAAGAAGTGAAAGGAGTTGATGATTACAACTGCCCACAAGTGCATCAAGCATTTTTGCAACGGCTGAAGAATGTTTTTCCTGTGGATTGCAGACCGGCTATCGTCACCGACGCTGGTTTTAAGAGCTGAGGGCTGAAGAGTGGGATTTGAAAAATGCAAACTCACTAAGTTATTGATATAGTTGCATAGCTTATGGGGATTCGTCAGCTAAAACAGCTTCTAGCCAACTTTTAGTTTTGTAAATGTCGAACGCTTTTGCACCGTATCCAAGCGATAGAATTTGGTTTGGCAAGAAGTCATCAAATTTATCAATTTTTTTGCCCAACACTGATTCAGCAAGGTCTGTTGCGTTGGGAAGTTCGCTCATCGATAGTGACGCCAATGATGCGCTGACATCAGCTACACATGTTTTGCTGACCTCGATTACACCGGCATAGACACCAGCTTCGTATCCATTTTGAATCAGTAGTGCTGCGATGGTATTGACGACCTTATCACCATGCCATGTAAAGATGTAGACATCTTTACCATGCTGAAGTAGTGGACTCTGTTGCAGTCCAGCCTCGTTAAAAAATGTCACGCTTTCTCTGAACAACTCTCTTGCAGTGACATCAGCAAAGTCTACCTTTTGGTCAGCAACAGCTATTCGGTAGTCACCATCACTCAGAATTTTCAACATTTCCTGGCGCACAACGTCATGCACAGTCATACCACCACCACCAAATTTAGGTGGCCGACCTCCCTTTGCATGTTCAACATAAATCGTCCTTCTATCAGAATCGATCTCTTTGACTATCCACCTTTTTCCACCAAAAATGATGTTCTGACCCACGAGTACCAATGAATCAATTGGCAATGTACCAAGTGTTTTTGCACCACTAATAATCCTATACTCTTCAGGGGTTTGGAAAACTGCATAAAAGGAATAATGCCCTGTAATTCGCTCGCCTAAAACGCCTAAAACCAACTCTCCGCTGCCAAGCTGAGTAATTAAATCTGAGCCCCCCATATGCAACAGCACAGCCTTAAAGTCCGCTGAAGTCACATTTTTGAAGGGCCCATCTTTGCAGAGAAGGCTGTACAACTGGTCGGCTCTAACACCTCCCCATTGAGCAATGACCGCGAGAATTTGATGCAATAATGTCGAAAAATGATAAAGCGATGTATCAGCCGGCTCATACCACTTACTGCTAACCAGTAGTCTTACCATTGCTAGAGACTGGATTAGCTCCAAACGCAACTTATCAATGGGGTTCGAATCTTTGGTTAATTCATCTTCAGCAATCAACATCCTTAGTATCGAAGCGCCCCCTCGCCGGCCTGAACGCCCCATTCTTTGGCGAAGACTTGATACTGAGTGAGGAGCTGTAACTTGCACAACTGAATTTACTTTCCCAATATCAACACCGAGTTCAAGAGTCATTGTGCATACAGCGGTTGTAGGGTATTGGTCTTGTTGCAGACGCTTTTCTAAGCTTTCTCTGAGTTCTTTCGACAGCGAACCATGGTGAGGAAAAAACTCGTTTGGCACATGCTGTTGGTCACTCATGTCACTTAATGTTGCTGCTATGCTTTCCGTTCTATTTCGGCTGTTGGCGAAGATCAGATGATTTCCACCGCGGCAAAATTTGAACAGATCCTGACATATTTTGTACTCAGCATCGATGTGCTCTTCAATATCTACCTTAACTGGATCCATGTATCCCTTTACCTGCACTTTAAGCGTTGAGACAGCATTTGTATCTCTAATAATTTTGCATGGTAAAGTTCGGTTGGGACGCAAAGCCAAAGGTACTTTTTCTATTTCACCAAGCGTAGCGCTTAACGCGACTCTTGGAATGGGCGACGTGAATCGTCCTAGAATATGTTCAAGTCGATGAAGCAAAGAGAGCAAATGGTGCCCACGTTCTGAGCCTAAAAAAGCATGGAACTCGTCGATAACAATGTATTTAAGATGGGAAAAAGCAGTTTTCACCCAGCCGGCGTCACGAATTAGTAGCGATTCCAGTGACTCTGGTGTGATTAAGACAATGCCAGCCGGTGTGGTTTTCAGTTTATTTTTTTTGCTTTGAGGGCTATCCCCGTGCCAAGGAGTTACAGGCATGTCAAGCATGTCTGATAGACTTTCCAAACGCCGATCTTGATCATTAATTAGAGCTTTAAGTGGGCTGATATACAGAATACCAACCCCTTCCTGTTGTTCTGCAATCGCACTAATTGCAGGTAGAAAAAACGCTTCCGTCTTTCCAGCAGCAGTTGATGCACTTATGAGAACATCCGTATTAGCAGACAAAATCGGTTCAATAGCAAGACTTTGGATCTCTCGAAGCCCCGACCAGCCTTGCTTAAAAATCCAGCGCTGAACCCTAACGTCTAGCTTTTCATGCTCGTTTTTCATAGCTTAAAGTCGGTCAGATCATCCTCAATATCTTCAACATCAAGTTCTACATCAGTAGGTTTTTCTTCTTCAATAACCACAGATGCAAGCAAGGTACTCCAAGAAAGATCAGGATTCTGCTCGATAACCGCTAACATATCTAGGAATGCTTTAATGGTGTTTCTTGGAGTTCTAAAGTAAGCATCACCAATTGTTTGGCTACAGTTTTTTAGAAACGCCTTTAAAGACTCATCAGGAACAAGATATTTGCTTTCGTCACCTTCCGCATAAACATGGCGTAAGTTTTTTAGCAAAATATAAAGTTCTTCTGGTGTTAAACTCGCCAGATGTAAAGCTGGGGATGAGTAATCAATAACACCAACTTGTTTTGCAAATGTGTTGCCGGCAAGCCTCGATTGCAACGCCTCATAGCTATACAGACCTTTTCTTGGATCGAGAAGAAACTCAGGAGTACCGCCAAGCACGAAACCTAGATGCTCCGCAGATCCCTGCAAACAATCGTTCAAGATGCGTAAAATCTGTTCATAGTTCGATGTTCTTGCTGAGGTGCTGTTCAATTTGTACAGGTTAACCATCTCATCAAGGTTTACCAAAAGCCCCTGATAACCAGCCTGTCGAACAAACAAACTCATTAATTTGAGTGAATCATAAAAAGATGCATCAGAGATGATTGTCCTTACGCCAAGGTCGTTACGCGCATCAGTTTTGGTGGAGTATTCAGCACGAAGCCATTTAATTGCATTTGCTTTGAGGGTTTCGTTATCCGTTTCATGACCAGTCCAATAAACTTCGATAACTTTGGCAAAGTCATATCCGCCAACGAGCTCTGTCAACGAAGCCAACCTTTCATGAATGACCGCATTGATACTCTTCGTTGTGCTATCTGCTTCAATCCGAGCCTCGGTAATAAATTTTTCAACGACACTTGTAAGGGCATTACCGTCGGGCTTGTTACGGGTTGACATGTTTCGCATTAGCTCTGAATAGAGGTTTCTCGCCTGCCCAGCGGAGGCATGGATCCTTCTATCAGGTGAAAGGTCCGCATTTACGGTGACAAGCTTTCGTTCTAGTGCGATAGCTCGTACAACACTTAAAAAAAACGTTTTACCAGAACCGTACTCTCCAATAATTAACCTAAAAGCCGAGCCTCCATCGGCTATACGCTCAACATCTTGGATCATTGCCTTAAGTTCATTCACCCTGCCCACCTGAATATGTTGGATCCCAACTTTAGGTGTTACGCCAGATTTAAGAGATTGGATAATTGCGTCTCTTTCCTTAGCTCGAATTTTCTTTGCAATCATCATTTTCCTCTCAATTCTTCAACAATTTCGAAATCAACATAAATAGCACCATCATCATCTAATACCGGTGCATCGACATTTTCATAAGCCCACTCATTAATGGTTTCTATTGCTCCATCGAGCATCAGTTTGAGTTTGCTGCAAAGCTCGTGAACCTCGAGACGAGTCCACTCTGCTTTAGTTATTAGTTGTTCAAACAAAGCTTGGTGAATACTATCTAAACCACTTGTTACAGTGTTAGTAGCCGCTATTTGTAAAGGTTCGGTCTCATCTTCTACAGCAAAAATATTCTCTAAAATTGATTTTGCGGCAGTGGTGTCATTCTCATGTATAGCCAAAATTCCTTCGTCCAGCTCAAACACGGCATGGCTTTGGCCTGTACCTTGCAGTGGTGGCAACGAAACAGATTTGGTTGTGGTCAGGTGGTGGATGTCACTTGCTATGAGAGATTTATCCAAGCCCAGGGAGGTGTATAGCTTTTCAATTTGCTTTATTTCTTGCGCGTCTACCTTACCGTCCGCGAGGGCAATTGATACGATGAATTTCTTCAAAGACTCAATCTGGGTTGAGTTTAATTGCTCTATTCTAGCGCTCAATCCTGCAGTATTCGAAGGGCTATTTAATCGCCAAGTTAGATAGGCTGATAACGAATTTTTCTCAGTTGGCGACAGCTTATCATCGTTTTCGATGATTCTGCGAAGCGCTCTCTCCTCATCATCCGATACAACACCGTCAGTAGTAGCGACCATTGCACCAAGTCTTAATGCGAGCATTACATGCTGGAATGCAGGAGACGCCTCAAAAAATTCGCCATGGCCAGGGGAGAACAATACGATATTTCCGTCAGCTTTGAACTTAGTTAAGTGAAATCGTTGGTCTGGCGCAATTCCAATCTCCGATATAGCAGCCAGATTGATCAGCAAATCGATTTCTTTTTTATTCAGGGTTTTTGGCAATGGCATGCCTGTATGGACCCAAAATTCTTGAACTGTTGTTAGCCCTTTTTGCTCTGCAATAACTTTTTCAGCCCATTGTTTGAAAGACCCAATGATGGGTGAGTCCGATTCATCCGCGAGGTCCTTGGGCAACAACATTAACGCAGCAATATCATGCTTTGAGGTATTTTCTTTGGCTAAGTAGCGGCTATAACTATTCAGCTCATCTGTACACTGATCAGCGATCGGTATGAGCTTGTTTAAAGGCGCTTTGAGCACGCTTGGGTCGGGCAAGTCTTCCAAATTTAAATCAACGCTGGGTATGCCGTTACTAGCTGCATGGTAAGACAGCGTGAGTTTGGTTTTGTTGGGTTTTACCAGAATTCCATCACCAAATGCCTGTTTAAACCTTATTTGAAATAGTCTTTTGAACTCGTCTTCGCACCTTCTAGCTGGAGTTCTGAGAGAGTATTCAATTGTGTTTTTCAGCCATTCCAATGCCAGATCTGAGTTTACAGGCCGACTATTTGCAATAGTGGTTGCGAGCCTAACTTTAAATGACAATCCGTTGTTTGTTTCTGGAACATCTGACGCTCGATGTTCAAGTAACGCCGGTCTTAGTAAAGTCATTAACTCCAGAAAATTTGCCGAATATCCTCTGAACGAGCGGTTAGTATTAAATACTCGATTAAGGCGCAACACTTCATCAAATATGGATAGAAACTCTTGGTCTGGTATTGAATTGTTCGACTTGTTTTCGATAATACGTCTTTCGAAACCATAGAAATATATGAATACATAGCCGATTGGAGTGCATGGGTCAGAGCGATTCGAAGCTAAAAAATCAAGATATGCACCTCTACAACCTTTGGATAGAGTTGCATAACTTGGCCAGTAACCAAGTGATTCATCAACGTGCAAATCTGCACCAGATTTGAATGACTTAGTTAATGCTTGCCGCTTCTCATCGACCAATGAAGGCTCAATTCCATACCCAGAAAGAGTGGTCAATACCCCACCGAAATAAAAAAAACCTCTGGGTATTCGCCTTCCATTAATAGTCAGTTGCTCATCTTCGAATACCCAGCGCCCTTTCTGAGTGTTAGACGTTTTCTCCGCTTCTCTGCCATAACTTGTATAGATCGTGAATGTCGCAAAATTATCATCCTCAGCACCTTCAATTACAGTGCTAGAAGCTGAGCGGGGACTTGGCGAAGAGCCACTTTTGCTGGTGGTGATGACTGGCGAAATGGGTTTGGTACGAACTGATGCCTTTGGTGTTGGTTTACCTGAAGCAAATTTATAGAGTACATAAATGACGATTGCACCTATAATGAATTCCATTTTCTAGTCCTTGAGGTGTTAGAGAATTCGTATTTTGCTCCAATTCGGGTCAAAATTCCCTAAAAAAACAACAGAAGTTGATACCGTCCTTATTATCAGATTTAGCCTAAGCTGGCAAAAAATAACTTTGCTTGGTCAGAAAATACGTCAATCGGGATGAACTATTGAGCGAGGCACCGATTCTTACACTTAAGAATCGCATGGTGAAATCGAACTCAAAGAGAGTTCGTATAAATGGTAAACTTTCCAAAGAAGATTCAGAAATCAAAGTGGCTTCATTCCCAATACTTCTATTAAAACCCCACAAAATAACAAATAAATTATTTTGTCACACCACTTCCTCTTTCTTGCACACGGTGTCATGCTCATCAACAACTAATACAAAAAATCTAGGCTGTTAAGATCTTCGGGCGAGTACAGAGCGCGTCAAGATAAAAATTAAATGTTAAATATTTGTCACTCCCGAAAACATTTAAAAATAAAGCAATGAAATCAATTACTTAGACTCATAATTGCCAACATAAACTTTGTAATTGAAAGAATTTATAACGTAAAACGACACAAAATTGTTTTGCGTTACATTTGTCGAGTAGAATCGACAAGATAAGCCAAAAATACTGTATATATCAACAGTCTATGCGTTATAAACACAGAAATGTTGTAAGGTTCCGTTCTGACCCGCAGCACTAGGTTCAAATAGTTTGCGCAAAGCCCCAACAGATTGGGGCTTTGTTATTTCTAAGGGTCATAACGACCTGTATCTTCGCTTTAATTCTGCCAACACCAAACAGCGAAAAGGCTCGACCGACCAAGGCTTTTGCAAAATCACTGCTGCTCGCGACTGCTGAGCTTGGCGCCTAGCCGGGCGTATAAGGCCCACTGCCTGGCAAAATCTTCAGCATGGCGTCGCTGATCATGTGTGGGAATACCGACAAATGGTCTTCACCTTCGATCACTTGGTAGTGTGTTTGTAACGATGGGTAGTTGCGTTCGGTCAGCTGGCGTTGCATGCGGGCCGTGTCGGCCACGATGTTGATGCGCGTGGCATGGCGGGCTGTTGGGCCGGTTTGTTCAAAACTCGCGGCATAGAACCATAGCTGGGCGGGTAAATCCTGATGCAATTTGGCGTAGTGTTGTTCTTGGGCAAACATGGCGTTGTTGCCAAACCAAAATGACGGGCTGCTAAGCACATAGTGGCTAAAGCTGCGTGGGGCGTCAAACAGGATTTGGCTGCCCAATAACGCCCCGTAGGAGTGCCCAACGTAGATTTGTCGCTTGGCGTCAATTCGCCAATGTTGCTGCAAAAACGGCAACACTTGCTGGCGTAGATACCGGCTGTGCGCTTTGGCCTCACCATAATGGCTGCCACCGTAGCGATTACCGTCATTAAAGCCTTTTGCCAGCACATTAACTGGGGTGTAATCGCGATTTCGACTGTCGACCGGGCTATCGCCTTGGGCATACGACACAGCGACTAACAAAAAATCCTGAATATTCTGCCCGCCAGCCCCTAAGCGTTTGCGAATACTGCGGATCAACGGAAAGGCATAGTCGGCGTCGGTGACGAGCAGCAACGGATAGGCTTTGCCCGCATCATAATGACTTGGAAAACTGAGCCACAACTGATAGCTGCGACCGGTTTGGCTGTCTGGCAAAGTGACGACCGCCGTGTCCGGCAAGGTTAACGCGGGCCATGGGCTGCTGTTGGCTGCGCTGCTGTCGGCGACATCGCGGGTGTGGGCTAGGCCGTTGGCGTTGACTATGCCACTGCTTATCACAAACACCAGCATGCTCAGTAAACACACAACAGCCGTGTGGATGGTCTTTATCTGCATTGTAAACTCCTGCTCTTGCCTTTTTGTTAACCTAAAATGTGTTGCCAAAACCATTGCGCAATATCGCCGGTGACATCGGCTTCGGCATTGGTCAATACCACCAAGCCAATGTCGTGCTCTGCGGAATACGCCAGGTAAGGTCGAAACCCATCCACCACGCCGCCGTGGTAATACAATCGATGCTGGTCAAATTGCACCAGTCGCCAGCCGTGGCCGTACCACGACGACGCGCTGGAAAAGCGCTGCCACAGCGGCCACTTTAACCGTGTCGACACCGGCACCTTGGGCTGGCGTAATTGCTCAAGCACCGCCGGCGACAGCACCTGTGGCGCGTGGCCGGTCATTGCCAGCAAGTACTTGGCCATATCGCGGGCACTGGCATTCACGCCGGCCGCGGCGTTGACCCGATAAAACTCAGGCTGCACCGACAATACTCGCCAGCGCCCTGCTTGTTTACGATGCGGACTGGCTTTGTTGGTTGCCGCTAAATACCCGGCGTAACCAACCGAACTGGAGTCCATCTGCAGCGGTTTTAACAACTGTTGACTGAGCAATTGCTCGAAGCTGAAACGACTGCCTGAACTTTGCTCTGCCACCCGACTTAAGGTGCTAAACAACACGTTTTGATAGCTGTAGCAACGCCCCGCAGCACAGAGGTTGGTGAGTTGTTGAAACTTGGGCAAAATTTGCTCTGGGGTTTGGCCCGCTTCCAGTAAATTTTCAAACGCATGCGGCATCAAACCACTGCTTTGTGTCAGCACATGCTCCACCGTTAAGGCCTGTGTTGCACGCGAATTGCCAAGGCGTAACTGCGGCACAAACTGGCGTAGTGGTGTTTGCAGTCGCAGCTGCTGGCGCTGCACTTGTTGCAGTAACAAAGCGCCAGTGAAAGTTTTGGAGACCGACGCCAATCGAAACACGGTGTGCGCATTCACCCGCTCAGGCTTGCCTTGTTCACGTACGCCATAAGCGCCGGTCGCCACGATGGTACCGGCTTGCACTATGGCATAAGCGCCGCCTGGCACTGCCGCTTTGGCTAACACGTGTCGAAACTGCTGGTCGAAATTTGTCAGTTCGCCCTTGGTCAGCAACGGTCCGTTATCGAGGACGGGCTTGGCGCTGCATGCCAAGCTTGGCAGCAATGCCGCCATCCATAGGCTGTGAACCAGCCAGTTCAGGCGCGGCCATGCCAACGCCTTGGTGCTGCGCAGGCGAACGCATGCCGCCAACCAAAGTCGGTGCATAAAATAATCTCCGAAATGGGGCAAGGCACGCCTTGCCGCTGAGGATTAAGGTGTCACGGTGTGACGAAGTAAGTCGGTTGGATCTTGCTGCACACCATGCTGCAACCATTCAAAATGCAGATGGGGGCCAGTGGCTTTGCCGCTTTGGCCGATATAACCGATGATTTGACCGGCATCGACCCGTTCACCGGCATGCACCGTGCTGCGCTCGAGGTGGGCATACAAGGTTTGATAGCCCTGCCCATGATCCAGCAACACGGCATTGCCATAATTCGGGTGTAAACGCTGCGCATCGGCAAGCACAACGACCCCGCGCGCAGGGGCGTAAATCGGTGCGCCCCGGGCGCCGGCTAAATCAATCCCAAGGTGCGGTTTGTGCTGACGAATGGCATGCACTTCACCAAAAGGCGAACTGATAGGAGTGTTGGCATCAACCGGCGAGCGCCACTCAATAGCGCTGGGGGGTTGGCGCAGTTGGCTGCAGCCTAGCGCCAACAGCATGCTGCTGAGCAACAACAGGCCCAACACACGGGCTTGTTGCGCGCGCCCAAGCGGCGATGCCGGTTGAAACAAGGCCGTCAACCGCTGCTGATAATGGGTCATGTCCGAGGTCCAGCCCATCACCGGCGCTGGTGCTTGCTGTTGCTGCAGGCGCAGGCATTGCAACAAGGTTTGACCATACAACAAGGCGATGCTCTGACCGCTTGCATCGGCAGGCGCAGCACACACGGCGCGGTCGACCTGCAATTCCACCGCCTGTTGCCAACCACGTTGCCAACAGCCAAGCAACGGGTTAAACCAACACAATGCCACCAACAACTGCCACACCAGCAAGCCCCAAGCATCGCCGCGTGCCACATGGGTGAGTTCATGACGCAACACTAACTGCTGCTGCGCAACCGGCAAGGCCAGCACATAAGACGGAACCATCACGGTTTTGCGCCAAAAGCCAAACGCAAAGGCCGAATGCGCCTGGTCAAATACTTTGCAGTGGACGTGCGAAGGCCAGTTCGGCAACTCAGGCTTCATACTGGTCGCCGACGCTACCCAGCGCTGCACACGGCGATAGCGTCGATACACACCAATAACGCGAATCGCACTGATCACAGCAACAACCAGCCAGCAGCCTTGCAACGCGTCGGTCCAGCTTAGGCCGAAGCTCTGCTGTAACTGCGGATGCTGCGGTTGCGCCGTCCATTGCTGCCACTGCCAACTGCCCGCTTCCAGCAAATGTGCCGGCACTGCCAAAGGCGTTTGGAAGGCGGGCCATGGCAGCAACACGGTCATGGCGACAGCGACCAGACCCAGATAAAACCCTGGGCTTGCGGCAAGTGCTGGCCACGTCTGAATGAGTCGGCGTTGCAGCCACTCCAGCAACAGGCTGCAACACACAAACAGCATCATGCTGACCAGCACATTCATGGCTACTCTCCTTGCTGCTTTGCCGTCGCTGCGGCGGCATTGGCCAACTGCTGTAACTGCTGCTCCAGCTCCGCCAGCTCTTGCGTCTGAAGATAGCGGCTATCGGCAAAGGTGGAGATCGGCAGCGGCGTATCCAGCCCTAATACACGCGTGGAGAAATCCAACGCCAGCGCAGCCAAGGTGGGCACCTTCGCCACCTTGGCTCGATAGAGGTTTTTATTGCCGTCACTGTCGACCTCGACCAACCCCTTCTCGCCCATGCGCTCTAGGGTTTTACGGGTGGATGAATAGCCCCACTGCAGCACACTTTCCAGCTGCTGATGCAAATCACGCGCACTTTGTGGTTGCTGTTGCCACAACAGTTTTAAAATTTCTAATTCCACGGTCGTGGGCGTCAGTTGCATAACTGGGTTCCTTGATAAAGCGGGTTGAAGGCCTTGCTTTGCATACGGTGATGCCAAACGGTGATGCCGCGGAGCTTGGACTAAACGCGGCGACCATCCGCAATGGCAATGCGCAAAAACAATGTAAAACATAAGGTGAGAAGTATAGTGCGACATTTGTCGCAGCATGGCAAGTTAAATCTGCGACAAATGTCGCATCTATGATGACGCTTCACATCAGCGCTGTTTAATTCAGCCATGGTTCAACTAAGCCATGCGAAAACTGCCACTACCGACGTGATAGCGCACGCTTCGTGCTCGAACCTTGCAAATTCCGTCCGCGATGATCGGTCGCACATGAAAAAACCTACAGTCGGGACGCCCCTTCTGTTACCATCTCGTTGCCTAACCTTTAAAAAGGACATTTAGATGAAAACAAAATACAAACAAATTGCTTTGTTGTTACCGGTAATGGCATTGGCAGCATGTACTGCGACCGAGTCATCCCGCACCATTGAAGCCCCACAAGTCAACAGCGCTGCGCAGCCGTATTCAGGCCAAAAGAGCAAGCTGGTGGTCGGCAAATTCCAAAACCGTTCAAACTTCCAAAACGGTATTTTCAGCGGCAACGTGGACCAATTAGGCTCACAAGCGAAAACCATTCTGATGACTCACCTGCAGCAAACCAATCGTTTCTTGGTGCTGGACCGTGCCAACATGGACGAAATGTCTCGCGAAGCAGGCTTTTCTGGTACTAGCCAAAAAGTGATTGGCGCGAAATATGTGGTGACTGGCGATGTGACTGAATTTGGTCGCAAACAAACCGGTGACAAACAGTTATTCGGCATTTTAGGCAAAGGCAAAGACCAAATCGCCTATGCCAAAGTAGCATTAAATATCGTCGACGTGGAAACCTCAGCCGTGGTGTTTTCGGCCATGGGCGCTGGTGAATACAGCTTATCCAACCGTGAAGTGGTCGGTTTTGGCGGCACCGCCAGCTACGACGCAACATTAAACGGTAAAGTGTTGGATTTGGCGATGCGCGAAGCCGTCAATAACTTAGTCAAAGGCATTGAAAGCAATCAATGGCAACCACAGTGAGATCGTCATCGATGAAATTTGTGTGTTCAAGCGCTGTCGTATTGACGGCGCTTTTATTGGCGGGATGCCAAACAACGAAACCGCTGTACAGCTACGGCTCTTATCAATCGAATTTGTATGAACACTTTAAAGGCGACGACGCTGCGGTGTTAAAACAAATCGAAAACTTAGAAAAAACCATCGCGGAATCCAGTGCGAAAAACTTGAACATCGCGCCAGGCATATACGCCCATCTAGGTTATCTGTACATCCAAACCGGCCAAGCGGAGACCGGGTTATCTTACTTAACCAAAGAAAAAGAAACCTATCCAGAATCCGCTCATTACATTGATTTCCTAATGAAAAATGCCAAGGCAGGTAAAAAATGAAGCAGTTAACATGGCTAAGCGCTCTGGCCGCCGCCTGGGTGCTGACCGGATGTGCGACCAAACAAACACCGTACGATTACAGCGCTTTTAAACAAAGCAATCCAAAGTCCATTTTAGTAGTACCACCGGTTAATCACTCCACTGAAGTCGTTGCGCCATATAGCGTATTGTCTACCGTGACACAGCCGTTGGCGGAGTCGGGTTATTATGTTTTCCCGGTTGCGTTAGTGGATGAAACCTTCAAAAACAACGGTATGACGGTCGCAGAAGATATTCATGCCATCCCCGTGCAAAAGTTGCATGAGATCTTCGGCGCGGATGCGGCGATGTATATCGAAATCGAACAATACGGCACTAACTACGCAGTGTTGTCGAGTGATACCGTGGTGGTCGTGAAAGCCACGTTGAAAGACTTAAAAACTGATGTGGTATTGTGGCAAGGCAGCGCACGTGCAGCCAGTAGCGAGCAAAACAACAATAACGCCGGTGGGGGTATTGTTGGCGCGTTAGTGCAAGCAGCAGTGACGCAAATCATGGAAACAGCAATGGACACCGGTTTTACCATTGCTGGCACCGCGAACCAACGTTTGCTGTCCGCCGAGTCGTACAACGGCATCTTGTTTGGTCCACGTTCACCAAAACACGGTCAGCAAGCCGCTAAAAAATAAGCTGGCTTAACACCCAAGTAGGTCACAAAACCTTGCTGTAACAAAGCCCGTCCATTGTGACGGGCTTTTGCTTGGTAACCAGCCAACGCCGCTTATTTGGCGATGAAATCATCCATTAAAATCAAGCTCGGTAACGCATTGGCCACGCCATCCCGTGCCACCGCGGTGTAGATTTTGTTCCCCATTAAATTCAAAGCAACCGGGCCTATCGCCGCGGTTTTGCTGCCCGTAGGGGTTACAGTCACCACATAACTGCCCGGTTTTAATGCGACATACCCAGTTTCCGCCATGAATGGCACATCACGAAAGGCAGGTGTGGCCGTTGCTATGTCTTGGGTTGGTGTGACGTAAATATCCACCCGCCCCGCCACTGTCGAAGCATGAGCAATACGAACTTGCGCTGCAGTGGCGATACGGCGTGGTGTATCGGCCAACACCCAAGGTTTGATGCTATTGGCTGTCAAGGAGCCTGTCGCCAGCACCGTGGCATAATTGCCTGCCGCTAAATTCAAGTCGGCATTGATCACCACCACGGCGTTGTTGGCGTTGGCAGCAACTTTGACATTGTAGGCACCTGGTGTGACTTGCGCGTAGCCCGTAAATTCAGGGAACTTCAACGCTGTGATGACTTTGCTGTTGTTGAGTAATACATCGACAGCAGGCGCATCAGCCACCGCATGCACCACCCTCACCGAACTGGTACTGGCCGCATCTTTAATATCTGTGGTCACACCTTGTGGATCGATGGCCAATAACGAGACGGGGGATGGCCCAGAAAAGCGGTTATCAATGGCCGCGACTTGCCAGTTGGCGCCGGCAGGAATAGCGACTGTGCCTGAATCAAACACCACGGTGGCAGGTGCTCCAGCTGGTGTAATGCGAATACGGTAGTTGCCCGCAGGGACGCTGACTGCTCCGGTAAATTGTTTAAACGGTAAGGTCGCGGTGACAGTGCTGCTGCTTAAGCTGGCCGTTGGAGCCGTCAGATGCACATCCACGGTCGGGGCATTGGATGCTGCGTGCACCACTTGCAGCAAGGCATTGCCGGCCGTTGGCGTTGCCGCAGGCGCGTTCACCAACAGCGCACTTAAGCTATTATCTGCCACTTTGCCAACGGCATAGGCGGTGTAACTTTGGCCTGCCACAAAACTTAGCGCCGGAGTCAACACCGGCAACGTGCTGTTGTCAGGCAAGATGGCGCTGACGGCCATGCTCAAGCCAGTGGCTGGGACGCTCGTCGGGGCGCTGGCTTTGGCAAAGGCGATGTTCGAGACGTTAAACACTGGGCCGCCGGTGGCGTTGACATTGGGCGCATCCACCGCCGCATGAACTAGTTTTAATTGGACCGTTGGCGTGGTCACCACCGTCTCGCTGTCGTTGTTATCACTACCGCAACCGGCAAGCGTCACCGATGCGGTCAGTACTAGCGCTGAAAAAGATTTTATCCATTGCATCGTCATGATCCTCTGTTGATTTGACCCCTGTGATACGCGAGCAAAAATCCAACAGGATCAACAAAGTTGATGCAATAACACGAAGAGTTCAGTGCAAAAAATGCACTGATCGTGACGCATAGATGCGCCGTATACGCGACCGCTTTAAAGCTGGTTCAATGCCAAGGCGGCCAACGGGGGTAACAAGGTTGCGCCGCTTGACGCATCCGGCATAGACGACGCGCCAAGCGACTGCTGCAACTCGAGGGTGCGGATTGCGCGTGTGCCTATGGCGTTGCCGCAGGCCAAGGGTCGCTAAAGGCTGGGTTGGTGATAAAACTGCGATCGGTCAAGCTTTGCAGAAACGCCAACAGCGCTTGCTTTTCGTCGTCTGTCATCTCGATGCCTTTGACAAAATTACTGCGTGCGGGGTGCAAAGCGCCATCGCCTGCGTCTGCGCCATCGGTCAGTAAGCGTCCGCCACGGCGATAGATCTCCAGCACCTCTTCTAAAGTCGCGACACTACCATCATGCATATAAGGCGCGGTCAGCGCGATATTGCGCAAGGTCGGTGCCCGAAAACGCCCATCGTCGTGCGGATCTGCCGTCACTTCCGCCAAACCGCGGTCACGTTGTGGATAGCCCAGCTCCGATGTGAGTGCAGGGCGTTTCACGTAATACAAGCCAGTGTTGTGAAAGGGTTTGCGGTCCAGCGGTTGTTTTTCATGGCTGGTCGACTGGGTGAAGTTAAAGCCGCCGTGGCAATGGTGGCACTCAAAACGTTCCGAGAAAAACAGGTTCATGCCCTTTAGTTGCTGCGCCGTCAGCGCCTTATCATCGCCAGCATAGGCGTACTGATCAAAAGGCGCATTTAATGAAATCAAGCTGCGGACAAACGCTGCCAGCGCCTTGGTTGCCTTGTCCAAACTGGCCTGGTCGCTGCCAAAGGCGGCATCAAACAAGGCGGGATATGGCCCTTGTTGCAAACGCGAAAGTACCTGCGCTTCATGCCCTGCGATGCCAAGCTCCACCGGATTGTCACCCAACATCGGGATCAACAATTGGTCTTCAATCTGCTGCAAAGTTGGGTGCGCCCAGGTTAAGGTTTTGTTGTACGCCACATTGACCAACGCCAACGCATTGCGCCGATGCACTTGGCCGGTGCTGCCGACCGACACCGCCCGTGGTTCGGCAAACGCGTTGGCTTGATGATGACAACTGGCGCAACTTTGCCGGCCATTGCCAGAAAAACCACGGTCGTAAAATAAATAGCGGCCGAGTTCAATTTTTTCCAAAGTCATCGGATTATCGGCCGGTACTTCAGGTTTTGGAAAGCCAGCCGCCAGCGGCCAGACATAAGGGGTCGGCTGTTTTGAGCACGCGGACAACAGCGTCACCAGCACCATGACAAGCATGAACCAAACCCACTTCATCACATCAAGCCTTTGCTGCTGTTGGTACTAGGGGCACTGGGTGCGCTTGGCTGGCTTGGCGCCATAACGCCAAACAGCGGCACCGCCGTGGTATTTGCCAACAACCCAAGCCGTCCTAGCAACCATTGGCAAGACGCCAGCTGTGGGTCTGACATACAGCTGTTGTCGGCAGTTGGGGTAAAGTCGGCCAGCAGCGGCGCTAAATCCAAGCTCAGCGGCTGCCCAACTTGGTACGCCACGGTCACCGCCACGCGGTTTGGCGCTTGGCAGTCGCGACTAGGTGCTCGCATCACACTCGGCGCGTCACAGCCTGTGGCGCCTAAATGAAAGGACCATGGACTGCCGCTGGCGGTGGCGGCGGCTAAGTCAATCCGCAGGAACTTATAGCCAAACTGCCAGCTCCAATGCATGTCAGCGGCTTGAAACGCCGAGGCCGCGGTGAGCGGATTTTGGTGATTGAGTGCACTGGGCAAACCAAGAGTAAAGTGCAGCGGGCCATCGACCAAAGGGCGGGACAGCGGGATAACCCAACGTGCGCTCTGTTCTGGCGCATGGCAATCAACACCCAATAACACGGCACTGTCCGTGCTGTTGGCACTGGGCTGCAACAACACTGCCGATTGTTGGCTAAACTGACTCAAGTACAGCTGCACCATATCCAGCTGCATTGCCTGCCCTGCGAGGTGCAACGTCTGACCACAGGCTAACGGTTGGCCTTGCCACATCAGCCGTACCGGCAATAGCCGCAGGTCGTCGGCAGGTGCGCGGTCGCAACTGCTGGTCAGCATCGCCACTGGCACGACCAACGAAAAAATTTTAAATATTCGTTTAAATTTTTGCATTTTCGTATTAGTTTTTACATTTTCGTATTTGTCGTGCACTTATTGCGCAACCATAACAAACAAAACGCGCACTGAAAATACTCGAGCTTTGCCACACCGTACTTACAAGGAATCTGTCGATGCGCCACTCATCCGCGCCGTTAACATCATTGCTTTGCACAGTGCCACTTTTATTTAGTGCCGCCAGCTTTGGCCATGCCGAACATGATAAAGCTCGTTTTGTGGCGCCCACGGGCAGCGACAGCGGCCGCTGTGATAACCCGGTGCGCGCCTGTAAAAGCATCGCCTACGCCGTGCGCCAAGCCGCCAAAGGGGACAAAGTGCTGGTGGCCGAAGGTCATTACCGCGTCGACAGCGACGAGGATTTGTTTTATTTAACCGGCAAACTGGTCCCTGTGCTGGGTGGCTTTAACCGTTTCGACCATTTCCTCGACCAAGCACCACAAGTCAACCCAACAATTGTATCAGGGGTGCCGGCTGGCTATGTCGAGCAGTTGCAGCAGCAAGGCTTTGTGGTGGTGAACGACGGCTTTGCCAGCCGCATTAACACCGCGCAGCTGGACGCCGTGAATCAGCAGTTGCAACAAAGCCAAGGCCCGACCGCGTGCGTGAACGGCAAAGCCGGAATTTACCCTTGCAAAAACATTGATTTGGTCAGCCATGTTGCGCTCACCGACATGTCCTTAAAACCAAAAGCCGGCAATGATATTTGGGGCCATATCGACCTCAACACAGGCATCGAGTACGCCATTATTGGTTTAGATAACGGTACCGCGGTGTTTAGCTTGGCAGACCCTGCAGCGCCGGTGGAAGTCGGTGCTATTCCAGGGTCAGTCACGTCGTGGCGCGATATCAAAGTTCTGCAGTATTACGACGGCACGGCGCAAAAATTCAAAGCCTATGCCTATGTCACGTCGGAAGGCTCTGACAATGTGCATATCATTGATTTAAATAGCTTACCTAGCAGCATTAGTTTGGTGAAAAACGACAAAGCGGTCACCTCGGCGCATAACGTTTACATCAGTAATGTCGATTACACCACCAACACTGCGCTTGACGGCATGGAACCGCTGCTACATATCGTCGGCCAAAAAGCGGTCGGTGGCGCCTTTACCAGTTATGGCTTAAAAGACCCCACCAGCTTGACCAGTTATTACGCCCATTTAGGCGGTGTTCGTGCAGACTACACCCACGACGCATCCTCGATGCGGGTGGACGATAACCGCGCCTTGCAAAGCTGCAAAACCGCGGTCTGTACTGTGTTGATGGACTTTAATGAACAATCGGTGCGGCTGTGGGATATCACCGGTTTGAAAACAGCCAATGCGTTGTCGGAACTGACCTATACCAATGCCAGCTATGTGCACTCCGGCTGGTGGAGTGAAGACAAACGGTTTGTGTTTGTCCACGACGAATTGGATGAAACCGACCATGGCTTAAATACCACGGTTCGTGTCCTCAACGTCGATGATTTAAACAACCCTGTATTGGTCAAAGAATGGAGTGGCCCTAGCCGCGCCATCGACCATAACGGCTACACCCGTGGGAACCGCTATTACATCTCCAACTATCAGCGTGGCACCACCATTTTAGATATCACCAACCCTGCCAATCCAACCGAGGCAGGCTTTTTTGATTCCTTCCCTTCCAGCGATGGCGCCGCATTTAATGGCGTGTGGGGAACCTACCCGTTTTTACCATCTGGCCTGATAATTTCTGCCGATATCAACAGCGGTTTATTTGTCCTGCGTGACCAAACGAAAACCACTGTTGCGGGCCAGGTGGCTTTTCCTTCCGCCAGCTCCACAGTCAGCACGGGGCAAACCGCGCAACTGTCGGTGAAACGTCCAAGTGGTAGCGGCGCAGTCAGCGTGCAGTGGGAAACGTTAAACCTGTTTGGTATCGCCAGCACCAATCAGCTGGCCAAAGGCAGCCTGCAATGGGCGGATGGCGATGTGGCCGACAAAACCATCACAGTGACAGTCCCCGCCGCCACTAGCTATGGCCAAGTGTTTGTGCGGTTGTTCAACCCAACCCAAGGCTTAAGTTTAGGTGCACCGGCCTATCACACCATCACCTTTGGCACGGCTCCCAAAGCCAGTGGTGCCGCAGGGTTTGCCCAAACCAGTCAAACCTTTGATGAAAATGTCAGTAACGCCATGGTTACGGTCCAGCGTGAAGGTGGAAGCAGCGGTGCGTTAAAAGTGCGTTATGCCTTGGTCGATGGCAGCGCCAAAGTCGGCGTCGACATCGCCGCCGCCACAGGTGAACTGAGTTGGGCCGATGGTGACAGCGCGGCGAAATCTATTGCGTTGCAACTGCTGGACGACACCTTACTGGAAGGCGATGAAAACCTGACGCTGCAATTAACCGCGGTCGAAGGCTCGTTACAAGCAGGCCGTGACAAGTTAAATGTGCTGATCCGCGATAACGAACAAAACCGTGCGCCACAAATCAGCCTTGATGTCCCCGCCCAAGTCAATGCCGGCGCTACAGTACAACTCAAAGCCAGCGCCACCGATGCCGACGGCGACGCTCTCACCTACCAATGGACACAACTGACCGGCCCTGCCGTGACTGTGAGCAATGCGACCAGCGCTCAAGCCAGCTTTATCGCCCCGAACACGGCGTCGGACTTGTCGTTCCAACTCACCGTCACCGATAGCCGCGGCGGACGCAGTCAAAGTAATGCATCCGTGCAAGTGGTGGCGGTGAACACTGCGCCCAAAGTGGCGCTGCGATACAGCACCAGTAATCAGCAAGTGACTATCACGGCCGACGCGACCGACGCGGAAGGGGACGCTTTAACCTATCGCTGGCAACAAACCGCCGGCGCTAGCTTGACCTTAACCGGTGCCAGCACCGCCACCGTCAGCTTTAACACCACTGCAGCCGGCAGTTACACGCTGCAAGTGACGGTGACGGATGCGCGCGGTTTAAGCACCAGCGCCAGCCAAACCATCACCGCACAAGCCCCTGCGGCCACACCATCAAGCAGCAACGGCGGTGGCAGCAGTTCTTTGGGCGCCTTGCTGTTATTAGCCCTCCTCGGCAGGTGGCGGCAGCATGGTCAACGCAATTCGTGAAGCTAATTCGTGATGCCAACCTCTGAATGATGTGGGGCCTTGCGCCCCATACTGTTCGCACGCTGTGCACTGCTCGCGCGCTGAGTGTTGTTTTGGTATTCGCGTTTAACTTCAACCTGCCTTTGTGCCAAGTCCTGTTTTATCAACCTGTTTTGCGACAGCAACTGCGGTGCAGTTCGTGCAACTGTGCGTTACCGCTTGTCGCATTGCCAATCCAGTTCGACACAAAGCATGATGTCGATTGGCGGGCTGTGATAGCCTAACGCCTTTTGCTTGTAGGCATCTGCTTGCAGACTTAAGCGCCACCCCACCTAAACCCTAAGTTTGTTGATAGGACTTCGCATGGCATCTCCGATCCCCGCTGTTGATCACCCGCTGCGTGGCATTCTCGCCATGATTGCGGCGGTGTTTATGTTTGCTGGCATGGATGCAGCGATGAAGCAATTAACCAGCGACTACAGCGCGATGCAAATCACCTGCTTGCGCGCCGCCTGTGCTTGGCCCTTTATCGTGGCGTGGCTCGGTGTGCGTGGCGAATTCAAATATCTGCTGCAGGCTCGCTGGCGTTTGCATCTGCTTCGAGCGGTGCTAGGTATCGTGATGCTAGCTGCCTTTATTAAAGCGCTGGAAACGCTCGCGTTATCTGACGCCTACAGTGTGTTTTTTGTCGCGCCTTTGCTCATTACCGCCTTGTCAGTGTGGTGGTTAAAGGACTCGGTGCGACCGGCACAATGGGCTGCCATTGCCCTTGGGATGGCGGCGGTGTTGTATATGCTCAAACCCAGCGGTGATGAGCTATTGAGTATCGGGGCGCTGATGGCGTTGATTTCAGCGTTGTGTTACGCCGTGTCTAACATTTTAGTGCGCAAATTGGCGCAATCCGACCACGCCGGCAACTTAGTCTTCTGGTTAATGACCTTCATCGGGATTGGCGCCTTTTTGTTGGCGTTGCCTACCTGGCAACCGCTGCAGTGGCAGGCGCATTGGCCGCTGTTTTTGGCCATTGGCATTACCGGCACTGCTGGGCAAATCCTGATCACCCAGGCCTTTCGGTTAGCATCCCCGGCCATCATCGCACCCTTTGAATACACAGCCTTGGTGTGGGGCTTAGGGTTTGATGTGTTGGTGTGGCAGATCTGGCCCGATCGCGACATGCTGATTGGTGGCGCGGTGATCATCGCCAGTGGCATCTTGGTGATCTGGCTGCAAAACACACAACAACGCAACATTTAGCCACAAATAATTACATTTATTTTGACTGTCTCTGCTGGTGTCATTATGATTGGTTAGTTTTTAAACCAATAATTAACAATTACCACCAATTAAGGGACTAATATGTTCTCCAAGACATGGAAAGTCGCGGTACTTGCTGCCTCGATTTCGACTGCGTTCGCCTCCGACAACCAACAACCGTTGTTCACCAGCCTACCCAGTGGGGACCAACTGCAAGCTCAAATCCAAAATCCATTATTACTGACCAACGTCGCTGACCAAAAAACCAATCTGGATACCTTAGCGGAGCAAGTATTTGCCTTTGAAGACAAGGTATGGCTTGTTTCCAATTACGGCGTATCCGTGTCAGAACGCACAGCTACTGGCTTGGTCAAGCGCGCAGAATATCAATTTACAAAGAACGAATATAATCAATGGGTTAGCAGGAAATTTTTGGTATCCCCCAACGGCAAACGCTTATTAAGCATCAATACGGGTTGGGGTACACCTACATACCTTGAGTTCACACTGGCGGATGACTTCAAACTGACTGAACGCGCAGTTTCAATTAACAATTCAAACAGCTATGTGGATTTAGGCACCACCCCGCACGGTTTTACCACGCGAGTTTGGAACAGTACTATCAGTAATTATCTGACGACTTATTACAAATTCAGCGACAATGGTATCGAAGAATTGGGCGCTACCACCCTGAATGGTGGTATTTTTTCACCCAATAAAAACGTCGCCTTTTTCAGTCAGGTTAATTACAACTGGCCACAGACCACCATCAATATTTCTGCGGTGCGCTTTTTGGCCGATGGCAAAGTGCAATCAACAAACACGAGCGTGACCACTTCGAACTATCGGTCCTTAAGTGCGGTTTTCATGTTTGACGAAGTTCGCAATAAGTTAATCTTGTCAGAGGAAAGCGATGGCGTAAGCATTGACTTTGACCCAGCGACTGGCGCATTCGGCAACGTCACCCGTACGACTAACTTGGATTTATTTGGCTCTTCTTCAGTAAATTATCAGGGCTCAATGACGGCAGATTACGCTTTTAGTAATTATTTGGGACCGCAAATATTGCAACGCACAGCCACAGGCTATGCGACGCAATCGCTGATTTCGCCGCAAACAACAATCCGCAACCCGCAATTACTGCTCAACAAAAAAACCAATGCTTTCGAGTTATGGTCAATCGGTGATGAAGGAGACGGCGCGCAGCTGCACAAAATTGAACAAAACAAGCTGGTTGCAGACATCAAACAGTCGAAAACCGACTTGGGATTCACGCAAATTTTCCAAAATGGCACCCAGATTTCGTCTGCCGATTCTCCGCTATTGTTCATAGCGCAATACGACTACGTTCAAGCGTATAAAATAGATGCTAACAAAGGCATCATTCGAATTGACGCGGATGTGTTAAAAAGACAAGGAGCTAACTATAGTAATACCATTCATTACTTAGGCAACAATCAGTACTTCTTCATCAGCTCGAACCGTCAAGCGCTGTTATTGAAAGAAACGGCAGACAATCGACTCGCTTTGTTGCATACATTGAACCTGCAGCCTTATACATATAATTCAATCAACCAAGTGGTTGTCAGTGGCAACAATGTGCTGTTAGAAAGTTTTGGCGACCTAATGCAGCTGAGCATTATTAACGACAAAATCACTTATGTTGGCAAAGCGACAACAAGCACACACCCTCTGTTGATTTCTTCAAGTTATTCGCAATTAGCAACTATGGGTCAGAAGATCTTTTTGTTGCAGCCTAGCAATCGCCGTTATCACGAAATCAAACTTAGCAATGGGACCATTAGCGTTGAACAAGCTGGAGCCATGCCTAATGTACAAATTGACCGCGTGACGGCTGGCACTGAACGTTTCTTTATCCGCACCAACACCAATTCACATGTGACCTTAATTAAAAACACCAATGGCGATTTAGTCACCAGTGCGATTGATTTTGAGCTTGGTGGCGCGGTCATTCTGAAAAAACGTTTTGCCGTGCGACCTCAGTACTCTCTGCAAAACAACAACTTCTTTCTAAACGATGTTCAAACAGGTATTTGGAGCAGCCTGAACCTGGCGCAATGTTGTGAAAACGACTCACGCATGTTCAGCAGCGGCGACTATGTATTGGCGTATGACGCAAGCTCAAGCCCCATTGGCAGCTTGAAAACATTCAAAGCCAACTCTGCACCGTACCTACCGACAGTGCAACCGACACTGAAGTTAAACCAAGGCGTGGCGCACACGCTGAACTTAACAAACGTCGTTACCGATGATGAAAAAGACAGCTTAACTTTCTCAGGCACCTTACCGGCAGGCTTTAGTGTCAACGCCGCGGGCGTGCTCAGTTTTGATGGCAGTTCGGCGGGTGCGGGCCACTACAATGTAACTGTCGCTGATGCCACCTTAAGCACCGATTTACGCTTGCCATACAGCATTAATGCAGCGCCAGCGCTCGAAAAAGCCCTGCCGAAAGTCACGGTCAACGAGAAACAACGCTTGAGTTTTGAATTGTCAGACTATTTCAGCGACATTGAAGGCCAAGCGATCAGCTTTAGCGCAGAAAGCCAAAATGGCCTATCGATTAGCCGCTCAGGTTTGATTTCTGGCACACCAAGCTCGACCCAAAGCACAGAGTTGGCGTTTAAAGCCACTGACAGCGCGGGTGCGATCAGCAATCACAAAATCACCGTTGCCGTTAACGCTGCACCTGTGTGGACGTCGGTCACAGCGCAAAACTTTACCGAAGGCGATAGCGTGAAAATCGAACTGTCGGGAGCATTCACCGACCGCGAAGGCGGCAGCTTAAGCTTGCAAGCCAGCAACTTACCTGCGGGTTTAACACTAACGGGCAGCACGATCACCGGCACACCCACCAAACCAGGGGATTACACCGTCGCTGTGCAAGCCACCGATGCCGGTGGTGCCGTCGGCGCGGGCAGCTTTAACATCACTGTCCATGCGAAAAAGTCTGGCGGTAGTTCAAGCCCAATCGCCTTGTTAATGCTGGCAGCCATCGCCGTATGGCGTCGTCGACATACCACGCGCCTGAACTAACAGAGCGTGTATAAAAAACAAAGCCAGTCCTTGTGACTGGCTTTTTTATCGCAATGGCCGTACAGCGCCATCAAACCGCCCGATAATCAGCCACTATCTGGCCAACCGCGGCCGATTCCACTTCATGCGACGGGTCACGGCTGGTTTCTTGCAGTGCGGCCTGCTGCCAGGCCTGCATGCCTGGCAAGGCTAACAGACGGTCAACATAGGCCTTGGCGGCGTCTGGTAAAGGTAATTGGCAGGTTTGTACGCGAAAGGCCACAGGGGCAAAAAACGCATCCACTGCTGTAAACTGTGCGCCGGCTAAAAATGGCCCACCAAACTGCTGCAAGCCTTGTAACCACAACTCTGTTAACCGTGACAAATCACGGCGCAAACCTTCTGGTAACACATCGATCTGCACGCGGATCCCGACATTCATCGGGCAATAACCACGCAAAGCAGTAAACCCAGAATGCATTTCTGCAGCAGCACAGCGGGCGTAGGCTCGCGCCTTGGCATCCGCTGGCCACACCCCGGCATGACGCTCCGCCAGATATTCCACAATGGCCAAACTATCCCACACCACCAGTTCATCATCATGCAAACATGGCACCTTGCCATTGGGCGCAAAACGTCGAAATTTCTCGGCATTGTCAGCCCCATCAAACAGCCATTGCTGTTCGGTAAACGCAATGCCCAATTCGGTCAGTAACAGCCAAGGCCGCAAACTCCAACTGGAGTAATTTTTATTGGCAATAAACAACTGGTACATCCATACACTCCTTCGTTTTAGCTATGATTCGCATGATGCGCGTTATTTCGGCGATTGTCAGCGCGTTTGTGTTGGCCAGTCTGTTTCCAACGCCGCGATAAATTGCCGAACCTTGGCCGGACGTAAGCTGCCCGGCGGGTACACTGCATAAATCCCCCCATCGGGCAGCTGCCAGCTCGGTAGCAAACGTACCAGTTGCCCGCTGGCAATCAACGGCGCTGCGGCGTAATCCGTCAGCATCCCAATCCCGCAGCCAGCCACTAACATGGCGGTTAAGGTGCGCGTAGAGCCTGCCAGCAGCTGGCTGGTTACCCGTACCTCTTGCGACTGCTGCTGTTGTTGAAATCGCCACAACAGCGCGTCTTTTAGCAGCGTAAACACAATGCATTGGTGCTGCGTTAAGTCCTGCGGTATTTCTGGCTGTTTCTGTGACGCCAGATACGACGGCGCCGCGACCAGCCATTGCTCAAACCGGCCCAGTCGGCGAGCCAGTAGGCTGGAATCCGTCAGCCAGCCAACGCGGATCGCCACATCAATGCCCTCTTTGACCAAATCCCGCACCTGATCGCTGGAGCGCAATTCGATGGTCAACTGCGGATACTGTTGATGGAACTTCGCCACAATCGGCACCAACACTTGCGCGGCAAAATCCTCGGGGGCACTGACCACTAGATGCCCGCTTAACGAATCGCCAGCCTGTTGCATATCCGCCAGCCCTTGCAGCAAGGCGTGATAATGCGGCATTACCTGCTGCAACAGCTGCTCACCGGCCTCTGTTAGTCGCACTTGCCGAGTGGTGCGATGAAACAAACTCACTCCCAGTTGTCGTTCCAATTGGCGCAACTGCAAACTGATTCGAGTTTTACTACAACCAAGTTTGTCCGCCGCCGCGGTAAAACTGCCGGTTTGCGCCAACGCGTGCACCCACTGCAGCTGATTGAGATCAAAATCGGTCATATTGTTTTAAATTCCAAAACAGTTAATCCCAGATTAGCGTATTTTTCATTGCCAATCGAGCGTGGATAATACCCCGCATCGGCACACAGGCTGCCCTCATCGACCTTTTGGAGATATGTATGACTGCTACTTTATCGATTGTGATCACCGGTGCGTCGGGCTTTATCGGTTCAGCCATTACGCAAGAAGCCCTTCGCCGTGGCCACAAGGTTCTGGCGCTGGTGCGTCACGTTGCCAAGCTGGCTGACTTACAAGCCGCGTACCCAACCCAGTTGACGGTGCAAGCGTTGGATGTCACCGATAGCCAAGCGTTAGCCGCCGCCATTGCGCCGCACGACCTGCTGATCAGCGCATTTAGCGGGCACAGCGCCACGGACATGGTGGATTATTATGTGCAGGGCTTTACCAGCACCTTACACGCGGTGAAGGCAACCTCGCGCCGGCTACTCGTGGTGGGTGGCGCTGCCTCGTTGCAACTGGCCGACGGCAGCATGTTGTTAGACAGCCCAGATTTTCCTGCGGCATATCGCGGCTCGGCTGAAGGGGCATGGCAGGCGTTGCAACAACTGCGCAAAGAACACAGCCTCGACTGGAGTTATTTATCACCGGCGGCGGAAATTTTCCCAGGGGAAGCCACGGGCCACTATCGGCTGGGAGTGGATGCATTCTTTACCGATGATGCCGGGCAAAGCCGCATCGCCACCGGTGATTACGCTAAGGCAATGCTGGATGAAGCCGAGCAGCCGCGCCATCGTGGTCGTCGCTTTAGCATCGCCTACTAACGACTATTGACCACCATAAGTAAGCCAGTCATCGAGACTGGCTTACTTGTTACCACAAGGTGATGGCTGTGCTTATGCAGTGCCTGAGACCTCAGCGCTGATAACGTCAGCACTTACAGTGTTGTTGGCAGGTGCTTACTAAGGAAAACCTCCATCGCTTTAAAGGCTTGAATGCGATCGCTTTCTTCATCAAAAAAATGCGTACCATCTTTAAGTTCCAGATATTCCACCGGCGCGCCTTTTTCTTTGAGCTCTTCATACAGCTTTTCAGATTGCTTGTACGACACCTGCGTGTCTTTGACGCCATGGATCAACAACAAGGGTTTCTTGATAGCCGCTTGGTTAAAAAATGCCGACACTTTATCCAGTTCAGGGCGCTGCGTGTCGTAATCGCCAATCTTAACCTGCTGCACCGCTTTTAAGCTCTTGTTGTAGCGGCCATCCAGTTGCAACATAGCGGCGAGGTCCGAGATACCGGAGATACTGACAAAACATTGGAACTTGCCGGCATCGCGAAAACTCGCGGTTAACGCCGCATAACCGCCGTAACTGGCGCCGACCATGCAGCTGCGGCCGGTATCGACCCGCGCATCCTTGCTGACACTGGCCATCGCGTCGATTAAATCGTCCTGCATCGCCTTACCCCATTGCTTATAGCCGGCGATCTCAAAGGCATTGCCATAGCCCTTAGAACCACGGAAATTGACTTGCAACACGGCATACCCTTGCTTGACGAAAAACTGCAACCACGGATCAAACTTCATATAGTCTCGCGCTGTGGGTCCGCCATGCGGGAACACAATCAACGGTGCTTTAGTAGCGTTTTCCGGCACTGTTAAATAGGCGTCCATGGCCAACCCATCACGCGCTTTGATGCGCAGTTTTTCCACCGGCTGCATCGCCACTTTTTCCAGTTGTGGGTACTGAGAAAAATACAAATCGGCCTTTTTGGTTTTGAAATCAATGGTGTAATAACGGCCTGGTTTGTTATCTGCCACGCTGTACACCACCACTCGGGTGCTGTCTAAATCAAAGGCTTGAATATAGTTCTGCCGACCTTTTAATAACGCATCAACTTGCTGTTGATAGGCTTTGATTTGTTCATCGAGATAGACTCGGGTCGGGAAGTCTTGGTCGAGCGTATACCCCACCACATCGCCATTGACGTGAAGACTACTGACATCATGCCCCTCGACTTGGATCAGCGGCTCGGCAATGCTGTTGCTGGCTAAATCAAAGCGTGCAATGTAATTAAAATCACTTTGGTAATCGGTATTGACCAACAAGGACTTACCGTCGCTGGCCAAGGCAATCGGTGTAAAGTAGATATCTTTGGTGATATCAAGGGTTTTAATGGTTTTCCACTGGCCATGTTGCTTCATGTCTACCGACAACTTGGTTTCGGTGATTTCATCGATGGTGGTCGAAAACATCACATTGCCATCGAGATCGGTGACAAAATTGCCACGGTTATTGGCAGCACTTTCTACCTTTTCAAATTTGGAATCATAGATGTTGACCTTAAACACGGCATAACCCGGATCGCGCGCATCATAGGATGAAATCAACACATGCGCTGGGTCTTTGGCCAAACGGTTTACCAAACTCATACTGGTAAACTTGGTCTCCCAATCGGTTTTCTGCCGATTGACGCTTTTATCTTCAAGTACGATCAAGTCCGAGCCATCGGCGTTCACCGCGTAGGTACGATAGACCCGGAAAAACTGACCTTTGATGTATTCCGACGAACTGGCGGTGATCAGCATGCGCTCATCATTGGCCCATTGGATATCATCAATGCGATCGGAGGCAAATTTTAAGCTCACCACCGAGGTCAATTCCTTGCTACCAAAGGGCGACGTCATCACCACGGGTTTGCCATCGACCGTAAACACCGATGCTAAATACTGGCCATTGGGTGACATCGTCACATCTTTGATCAGTTCGATTTTGCCAAAGCTGCTGGCCAAACCTTCGGCATGTGCCGCCAGCGGGCTTAACATAATTAACATTAAATAAACGTTCAGAAGTAATGACTTTCGCTTAAGCATCTGATCATCCTTAATTTTATGATTATTGTTCAAAACTGAAGCTACATCATTGCAACAGTTGTCTGCAAGAGACAGTCTCAAGAAAATGCCAAAATTGCCAGTAAATGGCAGTTTTAACGCTGGCTGCAGCGATTTTTTCTCTGCATGCTACTGGGGTGTACCGGGTGGCGCTGACCAAGCCCCCCTCCTTTGGACTCGCTAACAGGATTGACCATGGACATTACGTTATTCCATTCCACCCAAACGCGCTCGACCGGCGTGTTGATGTTGCTCAACGAATTACAGCTCGACGTCAACATTATCCGTGTCGGCTTAAAAGATGAGCCGCGCAACCCACACTGGCTGGCTTGCAACCCATTGGGCAAAGTGCCTGCGTTGTTAGTCGATGGCGCCAGCGTAACCGAGCAAGTAGCCATTTATCAGTTTCTGGCCGAACTCAAACCCGAGAGCGGGCTAAGCCCTGCCGTAGGCGACCCGCTGCGCGGACCTTATCTGCGTTGGCTCGCCATTTATGGCAGCAGTTTTGAACCAGCCATGATCGACAAAGCGCTGAAACGCGAACCAGGCAATCGCGGCATGAGTCCGTATGGCGATGCCGATGCAGTCGTGCAGCTGGTGCTTGATCAGCTCAAGCAAGGGCCTTGGCTGCTCGGTGAACGCTTTACCGCGGTGGATATTTTGTGGGCCTCAAGTTTGGGCTGGATGAGCAAGTTTGGCTTGATGCCATTAACGCCTGAATTAAGCGCCTATTTAGCGCGATTTGAAGCACGTGACGCCGTCAAACAGGCACGAGCTGCCGACGTGAGTTAACGCCGGTTAAACTCATCCATGCGACAAGTCGCCTGATAGGATCTACACTGCAGTTGATCCATCTTGAACAAACGGCTGTAAAGTCAGCCGTTTTCGCCTTGTACAGGAGCGACCATGCAATACCACTTCCGGGCACAAGCCTACACCATCTCTAACTTCGTCAATTCCGGCCTGATGTTGCTCGCGTTCGCGTTAGCAGGCGTGCATAACACTTGGCTGGCTGCTTTTTTAATTGGTGTACCCGCCTGGCTGTTGCCTTGGGTACTGCAACGCAACCTCGGTGACCACTTGTTAGCCCGCGTCAGTTATGGTGTCAGTTTTATGCTGTATTCGGCGCTGCACATTCATCAAATGCACGGCATGACAGAAATGCATTTTGGCATCTTTGTGCTGATGGCGATGCTGATTGCCTTTCGTGATTATCTGGTGATCCTAGCGGCGGCTGGGGTGATTGCTGTGCACCATCTGGTATTTACTTACCTGCAAATTCAGCAAGCCGGCGTCTATGTGCTGCGTGTAGACGAGTTATCGATGTCAATGGTATTTGTGCACGCCGCTTATGTGGTGGTTGAAGCCGTGGTGTTGGTGATTATTTGCCGTAACAGCCTGAAAGAAGCCCAACAAGCCGAATTTTTTGTGCAAACCACCGAGCTGATGCTGTCGCAGGGCGACAAAATTCGTTTGGAACAAGCGCCATCTTTTGTAAACACATCACTGATTGCTAACTTTGGCCGAGTGATGACCACACTGCAACACACCGTAAAAACCATCGATAATGCTGCTGGCAAGTTGCAACATGAAACTGAAACGCTGGTCAGTGAAGGCTCGCAACTGTCAGATCGGATCAACAATAAACTGAAAGAAGTCGAGCGGATCGCCACCGCCACCGAAGAAATGTCAGTCACCATCCATGAGCTGGTGAATCTGGCCAATCAAGTGGTCAAACTGGCCGAAGAATCACAAAACGTATCCAGCGCGGGCCAACACGCGGTGCAACGCACCATCAGCAACGTCGAGCAGTTATCAGGTACGCTGACCGATGCGAAAACGCAAGTAACCCAAATGGCGGCCGCTACTGCCGATATCAAAGGCGTGTTGGATGTGATCCAAGCCATCGCCGAGCAAACCAACTTATTAGCCCTAAACGCTGCCATCGAAGCGGCGCGTGCCGGTGAACAAGGCCGTGGTTTTGCGGTGGTCGCCGACGAGGTGCGGACGCTGGCATCACGCACGCACAAATCCACCGATGAAATTAAAGTGATGATCGCTCGTTTGGTGCAAAACTCCAACCAATCGGTGGCAGCGGTCGAAGAATCCTTGCACAAGCTGACCGCAACCGTCGATACCGCCGGCGAAAGCCATCAGGTGCTGCATAGCATTCAGCAAAAAGTGCAACAAGTGCTCGAGTCCGCTGATGTGATGTCGCAAACCTTGCAACAACAAGGGCATGCCAGCACCGAAATCGCCCGCTCGACCGGTGAACTGATGGCCATCGCCGCCCAACAACAAGCCCAAGGTGCCAAAGTCACGGCTATCGCCCATGAAGTGGAAGGCATTACTCGCGAGTTAAACGAGGCTTCCGAGCGATTTGTCCACAGTCAGCGTTAAGTTCAAAGTACGCCTGGCACTGCTGGTGATGACTCTATGGATCACCGGCAGTTTGTGGCTGCTGTGGTCATATAGCACACCAGAATTTGGCACCTTTGATCCCGAGCAGCGCTTACCCCGCTTAAGCGAACATCTCGCTAGCAAACCAGCGTGGTTGGGTGCGGCGTCGAACCCCTCGCAGTTGGTGTTAATCACCCAAGACACCTGTAGCTGTCGCCAGGACGCGATGTCGCACGTGACGCGCTTGCAACAACAAAGTCAGGTCGAGCTGACGGTACTTGACCTGTCGGCATTACCGGCCGAGCTACAACAACACATTCCAGCCACGCCGCTGTTATTATGGTGGCAAGGCTCCCGCTTGTCGTATGCTGGGCCTGCCGCGACCGGCCCTTGGTGTTCGTTCGACACCGATATTGTGCTGCCCTTATTGCAAGGGACCATGCAGTTACCCGGGGTTTGGCTCAACGGGCAAACCAGCAGTTGTCGTTGCCTCACTCGCTAATGGATTGATTGTACAGGGCAAGCAGTTCCAGCTACAGTAAAGCTCCCCTGATGGATAAGCGTCTACCATAATGATTTTTGTTGCCTACAGCCTGCTGATTGTTGCGATGTTAAGTTGCTTTTGGCCACAGCCATCACGTCGGCTACCGCTGGCATTAGGCGCGGCGGCGCTGCTCACTGGCTGGGCTGCCAACCTCATCACATACAGCGCCATACCGGTGCTAGCCGCCTTGGCAGCTCTTGCGCTAGGGTATGAGCGTACGACGAAGCGGCTACAACACCAGCCGCAGCGGCTTGGCTTGCGCTGGTTTGCACGTGGCCAATTGCTGCTTGTTGCTAGCATATTGCTGCTGTTAGCGATGCACAAACTGCCAGGCTTTCAGAATGTGTTGCTGCTTGATCAAGTCCAAGTCAGTCAAGACGCGATTCCCTTTACCTTATATGCCAATTTTGACAAAGGTCTTGCCGGCTTCGTGTTGTTAGTGCTGCTGTGGCCGCTCAGTCAACCGTCGCCACAGTCTCTGCAGGTTGCTGCGCCGCAAAACCGTGGTAGCGACTTGACGTTGCGATGGTTACGTGGCTGGTGGCCGTTGTTCCCGCTGACCTTTTTGTGCAGCGAAATGATTGCGGTGGCATTTGGCTTTATCACCTGGGACCCTAAATTACCCGCGTATACACTGACCTTCTTGGCCGTGAATTTGTTTTTGACCTGCGTCGCTGAAGAGTTGTTTTTTCGCGGTTTATTCCAAACCGCCCTGCAACGTTGGCTTGCTCGACGCGCGTGGCCACTGTGGCTAGCCGCGGTTGTCATTGGCCTGTTGTTTGGCGCGGCCCATCTTGGCGGTGGGGTGCCGTATGCCATCACAGTCACCGTTGCCGGGATCGGCTATGGCCTGATGTATTTACGGAGTGGCCGAATTGAGGTGGCGATCCTGGGCCATTTCGCATTAAATGCACTGCACTTTCTGTTGTTTAGCTACCCGATGTTAGCCAACTAATCCTCTTTTACAAAAGCGATGTCGCATGTTACGGATCTTACACACCTCCGATTGGCATTTAGGCCAACACTTTATTGGGAAAAGCCGCGAGGCGTGCCATCGGGCATTTTTCCAATGGTTAACCCACACCATTGAACGCGAGTGCATCGATGTATTGCTGGTCGCCGGCGATATCTTTGATACGGCGACGCCTCCGAGTTATGCCCGCGAGTTGTATCACCAGTTGCTGGCTAACTTACATCATTACCAAGTGCAAACCATTATCCTCGGCGGCAATCACGACTCTGTGGCGGTGCTTAGCGAAAGCGCCAGCCTGCTGCGCGTGCTCAATACGCAGGTGATCCCTGGGCTGGTCGCTGAACGTTCCACGCACTTAGTACCACTGCGAAATAAAGCCGGTCAGCCATGTGCCGTGTTAGTGGCGTTGCCTTTTTTACGAGCCCGCGATTTATCAAGCTATCAGGGGCTGCTCAGTCAAGCAGGCCAAACCGAGCAAGACAAAAATCGGGATCTGCAACAGCAAATCGCTGCTTTATACCAACAGCTGTATGCCGACGCGTTGCAACATGCCCAGCAGCTGTCTGAGCGCCCTTTGCCAATCCTTGGTACGGGCCATCTGACAACGGTCGGTGCATCCCGCACCGAGTCTGTGCGCGAGATTTACATTGGTAACTTAGAAGCCTTTCGCGCCGATGGTTTTCCACCCTTTGCCTACTTAGCGTTGGGTCATATTCATCAAGCCCAACAGGTGGCGGGCAATCCGTATTTTCGCTACAGCGGCGCCCCGCTGGCATTGGGCTTTGATGAAATCAACAGCGAAAAACAAGTGCTGTTGATTGAGATTGATGAGCAAGGTCAGGTAGCGCTGCCAGTGTCACTGCCGATCCCAACCATCCAGCCGATGGCCAGTGTCACCGCAACGCTTGGCGATGTGCGACAGCTAGTCCTAACCCAGCTGTCTCAGCGCATGCCTGACTGGCAACAACAGACGACCCCAACACAACTTTGGTTGGAAATTATTTTAACAGGTGAAGATGCCTTACTCAGTGACGTTCAGCTGCAACTGCAGCAGCAACTGGCCGAGTTACCTGTGGAGGTATTGAAACTGCGGCGCGCGCGCTCGTCAGCTCAAGCCGTGGCCGCTGTGCCACTTAGCCTGCATGAGTTAACCCCAAACGATGTGTTGCAAGAACGCCTGCGGCTTGAGCAACTTAGCGACGAGAGCGAGCAACGGTTGACGGCCTTGCATAACGAGGTGTTGCATCAAGTACAAACACGCCAGCAGACCGACCAAGCCATCGCACAACAGGTCGCAGCGGAGCACGAGTTATGAAAATCTTATCGGTCCGACTGCTCAACCTCAATTCGCTGAAGGGCGAATGGAAAGTCGATTTTCGTGATCCTGCGTTTTTGCACAGCAATTTGTTTGCGATCACCGGCGCTACAGGCGCCGGCAAAAGTACCTTGCTTGATGCCATCTGCTTGGCGCTTTACCACCAAACGCCTCGGCTTAAATCATTAAGTGCCACCAGCAACGAATTGATGAGTCGGCACACCGCCGAATGCTTAGCCGAAGTTGAGTTTGCGGTGCGTGATGGCGCTTATCGGGCATTTTGGAGCCAACGCCGCTCGCGTGGCGCCTTAGATGGCAACTTGCAGGCGGCTCGAGTAGAGCTTGCCACCCTCGATGGCCAGGTGTTAACCGACAAAAGCAAAGAAAAATTAGAGCTGACAGAGCAACTAACTGGGCTCGATTTTGCCCGTTTCACTCGCTCCATTTTGCTGTCGCAAGGCAACTTTGCCGCCTTTTTGAACGCCAGCGCGAACGAGCGCGCCGAGCTGCTGGAAGAACTCACCGGCACCCAAACTTATGGGGAGTTGTCGGTCGCGGTGTTTGAACGCTGTCGCGAACTCAAGCAACAACAAGATGTGATGTTGGCGCGCATCGACGGCATTACCTTGTTATCCAGCGACCAATTAGCCGAACTCGATGCCACCATTCAGGCCCTCGTCGCAGAGCAACACCAGCGGCAAACACAGCTGCAACAGCAACGCCACGCGCTGCAATGGCAACGGGATGTGACCGTAGCCGAACAACAGCAGCAAGCGGCGCAGCAGACCTTATCCAGTATCGCGGCAGCGATGGATGCCGCCAAAGTTGGGTTTGAGAAGCTGGCGCGCCATCAGCAATTGCAGCCGATGCAACCGCTTTATCAGCAGCTGCTGCAACATCGCGAGCTGCGCAACGAACAACAGACTGGTATGGCGTGGTGCGTTGAACAATGGCACCACGCCTACCCAGCGTATCTGCAGCAATATCATGCGGGCTTGGCGTATCTGTCCGAGCAGCAACAACAATCACAGCAAGCCGTCGATCAGCTGCAGCAGCAACTACAGCAGCTGCAGGCCAATCCGCCCAGTGACCATAGCGCATTAGCCAGCGAAAAAACCTATATCGACACGCAACTGCCTGTGCTCCAAAGCGCTGGTCGCAGCCTGCAACAAGCCCGTGAGGCCTTACCTGCGCTGCAACTGCAGCTGCAAGACGCGCAACAACAACAGCAGCTTTACCGTGAGCAGGCACAAGTGGTGGAGCAGCAACTGACACCGCTGCAGCAACAACTGCAAGCGTTACAACAGCAACTGCAACACCACAACGCTGGCGATCATATCGCCACACAACAGCATTGGCACAATCAACGGCTACGCTGTCAACACTTGGCTCAAGGCCTGCAGCAACACCAGGAGTTGCAACAACAACTCGCCGAGTTGGCGCAAAAACAACAGGCTCTGCAGCCCGAGTTAACCTTAAAACGACAGTTGTTCCGCCAGCTCAAAGAACAACTCGACGATAAAAAACAGATCGTCAAACAACAGCAATTGTTGTCTGCGTTGCTGCAGCATCGCGACGCGCTGCAAGATGGCGCACCTTGTCCCCTGTGCGGTTCGTTGCAACATCCACAGCCGCTTGCCAGCACCGATGTTGACCTATTACCGCAGTACCTTGCAGAGGTGACGCGGCTAGAACAGCAAATTGATCATGAAACCCGAGAAGGCTCACGCTTAAGCACCATGGATAGCCAGTGGCAACTGCAACACCAGCAGATCGCCGCCAAACTGACCGCGCTGCAACAGCAACTGCAGCCAAGCTGGCAGCAATTGCTGCTCGATTGCGCCACGCCGCGCATGCGGTGTGTCCCCCCGGAACTGGCCGACCCTCATGCACCGTGCGATCCGACCGCACTTGGCGACGTTGCCGCATGGATTGAAGCGCAGCTGCATCTGACGCAACAACAGCAAATGGATCATGACGCGTTGCAACAGCAGCTTCAGCAACACCAACTGCAGTACCAGCAGTTGCAGCAGCAACGCCGAGAGATTGAACATCGCATTGCCGATACCCAACACCAGCTGCAACGCGTCGAAGCACAGCTCGAGCAAAACCAGCAACAGGCGCAAAGCGCGACGGCGCAGCTCGAGCTGTTGTTTGGCGAGTGGACGACACGTTGGTCCACGCCGATACCGCAGGTTTCTGATGACCCATTGCTTCAAGCAAAACGTTGGCGCGACCACCTGCAGCAACGCATCGGTCAGCTCACGCAATTGCAGCAGGCGCATCTGGCTTGGCAGCAACAACACCAGCAGCTGCAACAACAACTGCAAGAGTGTCGCGAGCAACAACACCATCAAGCGCAGCAGCGCGCGTTGTGGCTACAGGTGCCGCAACAGCCTAGTCAGACGCCTTCTGCCTTTCCTTTGCAAAGCATCGAGAGCAGCCCACGTCCGCCTGAAGCCGGCGATGTGCAGCTGTTGCAGCAGCGCCTCGCCGAGTTGGAACAATTGGCTAACCGCTGGCAGTTGCATGACCAGCAACTGACCCACTACAGCAGCAAATGCCAGCAGCTGCAGGCCGAATTTTTACAGCAAGCGCACGCACTTGGTTTGACCAATGAAAGTGAATATCTACTGGCGTTACTTAGCGACAGTCAAAAAACCATGCTGGAAACACAACAACAGCAATTGCAACACGAACAGGTGCAAACCCAAGCCATTGCGAACGCAGCAACCCACACACTCGAGCAGTTGCACCTGCAGAAATCACAAGATGCCATCTTAGCGTCCGTGTTGCAGCAGCATGCGGATGCGCCAAGCCTTGCTGCGTTTATTGAACAGAACGAGCAAGCATTGCAAGCCTTGTCACAACAACTCGGCGAGCAGCGCCAACTGCAAAAAACGCAACAACAGCTCGCGCAACAACAAGCCGATTTTTATGCGCAACTGCAACAACTGCAGCAGCATTATCAAGAATGGCAAAAGCTGAACTCGCTGATTGGCAGCGCCGATGGCGCGCGCTATCGGCGTTTTGCCCAAGGTTTAACCCTCGAACAGCTGGTGCTGTTGGCCAACCGGCAGCTGCAGCAGCTGCATAGTCGTTATCAATTGGCGCGCAAAGCGGATGCCGAATTGGAACTGGTGGTGGTCGATAGTTGGCAAGCAGACAGCACGCGGGACACCAAAACCTTGTCCGGCGGGGAAAGTTTCTTAGTGTCGTTAGCGCTCGCCTTAGCCTTGTCCGACTTGGTCAGTCACAAAACTCGGTTAGAGTCGCTGTTTTTAGACGAAGGCTTTGGCACGCTCGACCCCGAAACCTTAGAATGTGCCTTGGCGGCGTTAGATCAACTGCAGGCCAGTGGCCGAATGATCGGCATCATCAGCCATGTCGAGGCATTAAAAGAACGCATCCCGACACAAATTCGTGTACATAAACAAGCGGGCTCGGGCTGGAGTCGCTTGGAGTTACCCAGCGCCGACGGATGACATTTGTCATCGCAAATCGCTGACAGCCGACACTATAGGTCAGATACGGGGCAAGATACACTGCTGCCAAGCGCTGGCAGCTGGTTACAAGGAAAACGCGAATGTCTCAGCAGTTTGATAATAAATGGGCCTGGGTATACCTGTTTAATTTGGTGTTTTATTTCATTCCATTATGGGCGGTTGAGTTGCCCTGGTGGCATCGCGCTGGGTGTGTCGCGGTGTTGATCCCTTTTTTGTATTGCTATTTTTGGGGGTATCGCGCCACACCACAAACCTTGTGGCAACCGACCTTAGGCATCTTTGGCTTGGCGGTGGCGGTCAGTCCGTTTAATCCCGGCAGTATCGCGCTGTTTACCTATGCAGGGTACTTCATCGGCGCAGGCAATGCCCCACGACGTGCCCTGCTGTTATTAACCGCGGTTGTAGCGACCATTGGCGCGTTGAACCAGCTACTTGATTACAAAGGCCCTTACTTTTTTGTCTATGGTGCCGTGTTAGTGTTTGGGGTGGGTGGCTTTGGCATGCTGGATCGGCATCGTCGTCGCTTGCAACATCAAGCCGCGCAAAGTCGTGAAGAAATCGCCCAATTGGCACAAATGGTCGAACGCGAGCGTATCGCCCGCGATCTGCATGACATCATGGGGCACAGCTTATCAAGCATCGCGCTGAAGGCCGATTTAGCCTTGGCACTTAGCAAAGCTGGCCAGTCCCAGGCGGCCGAACAGCAGTTAACCGAATTAGCACAGATCGCCAGAGAATCGCTATCGCAAGTGCGCCAGACGGTGTCGGGTTATAAGCACAAAGGGTTGTTAGGTGAAATTACCACGCTGACTCAACGCTTACGCGATGCCGGTTTTCAAGTCAGTTTAACCGGTGAAGTGCCGAAATTAGCAGCGCGTACCGAGTCTGCCATCATTTTGGTGCTCACCGAGTTGTGTACCAACGTCATTCGTCACAGCAAAGGCGATCAATGCCGGATTAGCTTTCGCCAAGAGCGCGACCACTGCTGTATTGAAGTCAGTGACAATGGTGTGGTGCAATCGTTAGGGGCCGGCAATGGCTTGACCGGTGTGCGTGAGCGCTTGCAGCCGCTGGCTGCGCAGTTAGAACTGGACGCCGGAGCGGGCCTGACCGCACGAATTCGTTTACCCAACGCAGCAGCTAATGAAGCCGCCCCCCAGCTGACGACCGTGTCATAAGGCAGGACCCGATGAAAATTTTATTAGCCGAAGATCAAGCCATGGTACGAGGCGCCCTTGCCGCCTTGTTGCGCTTAAACAGCAAACACGAGATCCACGAAGCGGCAGATGGTGATAGCGCACTGACACTGCTCAAAGCGCAAACCTTTGATGTGTTACTGACCGATATTGAGATGCCAGGTCGCAGCGGCTTGGATTTGGCGGCTTACGTGCAACACCAACAATTGGCGATGAAAGTGGTGATCATCACCACCTTTGGCCGCAGCGGTTATATCCGCCGTGCGCTCGATAGCGGTGTCAGTGGCTTTTTGTTAAAAGACGCGCCGATTGACGATTTATTGGCTGCGCTGGAGAAAGTCATCACTGGCAAACGGGTGATCGACAGTGAATTGGCGCTGTTGGCTCTGGGTGAACAAGACCCGTTAACCGACAAAGAGCGCCGAGCGTTGCGGTTGGCCGCTGATGGCAAAACCACCGCGGAAATTGCTTCATTACTGTTTATTGCCGAGGGCACGGCACGCAATTATCTGTCGGAAGCCATTGCCAAGCTCAACGCCAGCAACCGCGTGGACGCGGCTCGCATCGCCCAACAAAAAGGCTGGTTGTAACCAGCCTTGTGCAACCGCCCCTACCCTCGCAGGCTAGTTGGTTTGATCAATCATCACAGTCGACTCCGCCAGCTGCAGCTCGAGTAAACTTCGAAACCGCGCCGCGGGCACCGGTGGGCTGAATAAATACCCTTGATACTGATCGCAACGTTGCAGTTGTAAAAACTCCAGTTGCTGGGTGCTTTCCACCCCTTCCGCCAACACTTTAAAGCCAAGGGTATGCGCAATCCCAATAATGGCGGTGGTGATCGCTACATCGTCTTTGCTTTGGGGGATGTCATCGACAAATTTCTTATCGATTTTTAGCACATCCAATGGGAAACGCTTCAAGTAGGCTAACGAGGAATAACCGGTGCCAAAGTCATCGATGGCCAAGCGGATACCGGTTGTACGCAAATCATTTAAGGTCGCGATCACGGACTCTTGATGCTCCATCAACGCACTTTCTGTCAGTTCAAGTTCGAGTGCTTGCGCTGGATAACCTGTTTCAGCCAACACGTCTTGCACCAGTTGCCGCATATCAAAGCGGCGGAATTGGGTCGGGGATACGTTCACCGCTAAGGTTAACCGCGGCAAGCCGGCATCGAGCCATTCTTTGCCTTGTCGACACGTTTCACGCAGGACGAATTCGCCCACATCATGGATAAGACCACAGGCTTCGGCCACAGGAATAAATCGAGCCGGCGAAATCATGCCTTGCTCAGGGTCAAACCAGCGCACCAAAGCCTCGGCACCGGTGATCCGTCCACTGTAAATATCCAACTGCGGTTGATAATACACTTGCAAGTGGCCCTGACGGATCGCTTTGCGCAACTGTGCTTCCAGTGTCAGTCGATCGCGGGCCCCTTGCGTGTAGCTATCGGAGAAAAAGGTCAGTGTGTTACGGCCCGCGGCTTTGGCTTTGTACAGCGCAGCATCGGCCCCTTGCAATAATAACGTGGTGTTATCACCATGATCAGGGAAGATGCTGATCCCGACACTCGCCCCCAGCTGCACTTCGACCGAATCTTGCAGTTGATAACTCTGACCAAGCTGGTCGATTAAGGCGGCAGCCACCTCAGTCACTTGTTCGACTTGGTCGATATGCCCCAGCAAAATGGCAAACTCATCCCCACCTAAGCGGGCAAGTACATCATGGTCATTGAGCTGGCGCTTAAGGCGATTCGCCACTTGCAACAGCAATAAATCACCGATGTCATGGCCATACGAATCATTGACGTCTTTGAAGTGATCTAAATCTAACACCAGCACCGCGAACTTATGATGGTCACGGCGTGCCACTTTGATCGCCTGATCCACTTGCTGCAAGAACAGCTGACGGTTTGGCAGATGCGTCAGCTCATCATGCTCGGTCAAAAACATCATTTCCGCTTCGGTGGCGCGGATCTCTGATAAGTCGGTGTAAATGGCGGCGTAGTGACAAACCTCTTGCGCTTCATTAAACACCGCACTAATCGACAATTGCAGCGGCATCACTTCACCATCTTTTCGCCGATTAAACAGCTCCCCTTGCCAGTGATGGTCCTCAACCAACTGCTGCCAAATATGTTGATAAAACTCATCTTCATGCCGCCCTGAGCGCAAGATCGACACCGGTTGGCCAATCAACTCGGCCTCGGCATAACCAAATAGCTGCAGCAACGCGGGATTCACCGAGACGATATTCTTTTGTTTATCAATGATGAGAATGCCCTCGCGACTACTTCTAAACACCGCGTCGGCTAAGCGCTGATTCGCTTGTTGTTTTTTACGCTCGGATAAATCGAAATCCATACAAAAGATTTGCGGCGAGCGTTCCGGCAACTTAAGCACCACATGACTGCTAAACACATGCACGGGCGTACCGGCTTTGGTTTGTAACACCAACTCACCTGCCGACTCTGCCACGCCCGTTCTCGCCATGGCTTGCACCGCCAGTCGGACGCCCTCACGCATCGCATCCGGGATAATCAAATCTAATAAGTTACGGCCCAGCGCCTCTTCTTTGCTATAGCCATACAGCGTTTCACTGGCTTTATTCCAATAGAAGGTGGTGCCATCACTTTCGTATCCTTGCACAGCCACTTCGGGGGTATTGTCGAGCAAGGTGCGAAATCTCAGCTCGCTTTCCATCCATTGCTGCTCGGCCATCCGCTGCAAGGTAATGTCTTCCAACTCCAGCAATAGATGGGTCACTTGCTGCTGCGCATCGCAAATACTGTAAACCGCAGACTCCAGCCATACCACAGAGCCATCGTGGGTTGGCCAGTTCAATGGACGTTTCGGCACGCTGGTGCCATTGAGCACCAATGCCATGACGCGCGAGTACTCGTCACGTAGCGTTTCAGGCAGAGTAAGATGCAAGGGTTTGTCTTTCAGGTCCTTGCCACTTAACCCTGTGATCTCATCAAATCGTTGGTTGCTGTATTGCACCAGACCTGCAGCATCACAGATCACAACCGCCACCGGATTTTGCTCAATGGCATTGGTTAGTAACAAGTTGCGTGCTTTAGCTTGACTGCGCTCTACTAAAAATGCCGCCAAGCTGACCGTGAATTGAATTAAATCCACTTCGTCTGTACGTGGCGCGCGATGTTCAGCCAAATAAATAGCAAAAGTCCCCAACAGTCGACGATCCGTATCAAAAAATGGCGTGGCCCAACAGGCCTGCAGCCATTCATAGGGCTTGATCATGTCGCGATAATTCAGCCACAACAGATCTTGATGCACATCTTGCACAAACACCGCTTGTCGCGTCGCCGCAGCAGTGCCACAGGAGCCATTACCGTAGCGAATAGGCAACCCCTCGGTTGCGGCTTGATAGTCTTCTGGCAACGACGGTGCCGCCGCCGTGTGCAGGGTGTTGGCATAAAGATCCGCCAACATAATGGCACCACGCACACCCGGCAATTGCTGTTCAATGAATTTCACCAACTCCCCGAGCAATTCAGGCAGTGGAATATCTTCCAACAACCGATGTAGCAAATAACTTTGTGCTTGTTGCTTCATTTGTTGTTGCCGGCGATCCCGAATATTCTGCCAACAGACCACTAACACGGTGCCGTCCGGCGCTTCAGGGACAGGAGTGACCCGATAGGAGACCGGGATCACTTCGCCTTCACTGGTCACAAATAAATCAGCTTCGCCTGATAAGGCGGCTCCGGTGTGCATCCGATCGATGATTTCGCGCCATAACATTAACGCCGGCTTTTGTTTCGCCACGATCATCTGTGCAGGCAAGCCTTGCAGTTGGCGCACATCGCGATAACCCAAGATATGCAGCACCGCGTTGTTAACGACCGTGATCTCGGCTTGGCGGTTCAGGCCTAAAATGGCATCGCCCGTGGATTCCAACAACAGTCGGGTCTGCGCTGTGCAGGCTTGTAACTCCAACAAGGCTTGTTTTTTTTGTTCGATATTTTCAATCACCGACACGAAATAACAGCCCGCAGGGTCGTCTTCTTTGTGATAAGACACCGACAAATTGGCCCAGAAATAACTGCCATCGCGCCGCCGATAGCGTTTTTCCATCTCGTAGAAATCAATCTGACCCGCAGCAAGGGCTTGCACCGAATTGACATCATCGGCCAAATCCGCCGGGTGGGTAAATTCTTGGAACGTTTTGCCGACGATCTCACTGACATCATAGTGCAGCATCTGCGCGTAACGCTCATTAACGCGAATAAAACGCCCGTCGAGCGCCACATGGGCCATGCCGACCGGCGCTTGGTCAAATGTTGAATGGTAATGCTGGTGCAGCAGTCGGTAGCCTTGATGTAGCTTTGTCAGTCGATAGCAGCCATACAAGCCGACTAGCGACGCCACCAACAACAATACGATGCCCAATAACTCATGCCAAATCTGACGTTGTGATTCGGATAAAAACCAACTGGTTAAGGCTTGATCGGCAGACGTCAGCCAAGTGACGGCCAACACCAAATAACAACACAGCAGCAACCATGGGAATACCACGGGCGCATGGCGCGGTTCGGATAGGTGTGGATTGCTCATCATGCGATATCCGTGATTGAAAAAGTCCGTGATTCGGTCTCGTCATCATCACAGTGAAATGTTTCTGTTTTGATAACGAGCACAGCCTTTTTAGCATAGCTGAGCAATGAAGAAAGGCGAGACGACATCGTCGTCTCGCGACCAATCTGTTAGAACGAATAGACCAGTGTCAGTGAGGTTTGGGTATCTGTGCTTTTTTTACCCATGGGCACTAACGAATCGTGTTGAGCCAAAAATGCAGCTTTCATCTGCATGCTCCCGTTGATTTTGGTGCTAATTGAGCTTTCCGCAATGGTACGTTTATTATCCGCACCGGCTTCATAACTTAAGGTTTGACGGAATTTGGCGCTGCTGGAAATCGTCCATTCCAAACTTGCGGCGGTGCGTAACATCATGCCGGTTTCTTTTACATCATCCGAGGTTTTACCAATGTAATAACCCGGACCCACTTCCCCCTCAATCACCACGTTATCGGATTGAAACAGGCGATCGCCGTAACCGGCGGCGAACAGGCTGTAATCTAAGTAGGCGCCAAATTCATCGCGGGTATGCGATCCCAGCATGAATAATTTACCGTGATCGTTATCAAGCTTGTAACCACCCTTGGCAGACACCGTGTATTTTTCCGCTGCTTTTTCGGTATAGGTGTCGCCGTTTGCATCTTTTTTGCTGTCTTCTTTAAAAAACGCACTCAGGATGTATTCATTGCTCCAGTTGGTGGTCTCCTGACGCGCATCGATTTTACCGGTCACCGAGGTACCGCTGGTGTTACCTGAAGTGGTAATAGCGCCTAATTCCGCCGATGTTTGCCAAGGTTTGACTGTTTCCGCGTGTGCGGCCGTCGCAGCCAACAGCAGGCCCGACACGAACAATACAGGTTTCATCACGATTCCTTTTTCATATGTAACGACATTTGTGGGAACGGTATTTCGATCCCTTCTTCATCAAAACGCAATTTGATTTGCTCTAACAAGTCCCAGTACAGCGGCCAATAATCGACCGACTTGGTCCAAGGCCGAACAATCAACTGCACGGCAGAATCGGCCAGTGCCGCCACTGCAACCACTGGTTCTGGGTCTGGCAACACGCGGTCGTCCGAGGCCACCAGTTGTTGTAAAATGTGTTTGGCTTTTCGCAAGTCCGAGTCATAACTGATGCCAATGGTTAAATCGACCCGGCGTTTGCCTTCGGCCGAATAATTGACAATAGGCCCACCCGTTACTTGCGAATTCGGCACGATAATTTTTTTGTTATCGCCGGTTTTAAAAATGGTTTGGAACATATCCACCCGTTGCACCACACCGCTAATCCCTGCGACATCCACCATATCGCCCGCTTTAAATGGCCGAAATAAGATAATCAACACCCCAGATGCGAAGTTCGACAGGGAGCCTTGGAGTGCTAAGGCGATAGCTAAGCCGGCGGCGCCTAAAATGGCGATAAAGGAGGCGGTTTGCACACCGATATGCGACAAGGCAATCAACGCGAAGGCGATCATTATACCGGCGTTGACAATACTTGTTAAGAATGACACCACGGCACGGTCAACATGCCGCAGCAACAAGGCTTTGCCGATCAATCTGGACACGCCAAACGCCACCCAACGGCCCAGATAAAAAATCACTAAGGCCACGATCAGTTTCAAGGAGAAACTTAAAATCACAGCTTGGTTATGCTCTAAAAACTTCATGGCTTGTTCTAACATGATTGCTCCTCTTTTGCGTACCGTTACCACGGGGCACCGCTGTCATCACCAAAGCGGCATATGCTAGCATGCTTAGCCCATCCGTTTAGGAAGCCCGTATGGATTTGACTAAGCTCCAACAGCAACTCACTGGTTTAGCGCACTACCCGCTCGAACAGTGGACACCGCCGTTTTGCGGCGCCATTCCGATCCGTATCGACCGCGACGGTCGCTGGTTTTATCAACAAAGTCCGATTGAACGGCTGCCATTGGTCAAGTTATTCGCCGCCGTGTTGTGTCGTGACGAGCATGGTTTTGTACTGAAAACGCCTGTCGAAAAGGTGCAAATTCAAGTCGATGATGCACCATTTGTGCTGATTGACGCCGAATGGCTGCCATCTGCAGCCGGGCCTTTACTGCAGGTTGTATCTAATTTGGGGCAAAGTTACTTAATTTCCGCTGAATATCCGGTGATACTCCAAGCCGAGCCGCTCAGTGGCGAGTTGTTGCCTTATATGCAGTTACCACGTGGACTTAGCGCCAAGTTCAGCCGCAGCTTGTTTTATCGCTTAGCCGAGCTTGCCTGCACTGAAACCTCTGCATCCACGGTTGGCATGCTGGACTACGTGATATACAGTGGCAGCTATCGCTGTGTGTTGGGGCAAAGCGAGGTCAATTAAAGTTCGTAAGGTGAGTGCAGCGACTCAACACTGAAGTGCTCGTTAGGCGTTAACAACGAGCCAGCTCTGCGGGATAAACCCGCACCTTCCTAGGCAATCGAGACTGATAAAAAATGCCAGCAAGCTGGCATTTTCGCAAAGGTACTGCGAGCAACAACACGCCTGCTCGTTACACCACTTTGGAATAATTCTGCTGCTGCGGCAGCAGATAGGCATCAAATGCCGCGGCGATCACACGAACCCAAGGCCGTCCCCGGTCGGTCACTTCCAAGGCGCAGCCTTGCCATTTCACCAAACCATCGGCAAAACATGGCGCTAAACGCTCTAAGCTTTCGGCAAAATAGTTGTCGAAATCAAGCTGCCATTTACTGGCGATCTGCGCCGAATCAACAAAGAAATTACACATAATTTGCGCGATTAAATCCGCGCGAATTTGGTCATCCAGCGTCAAGGTTAGGCCCTTGTCGATTGCCAGCTGGCCGTGCTCGACTTGCCGGTAATAGTCGTTTAAGTCCTTTTGTTGCTGCCAAATCAAATCATCCACTTGGCTAATCGCCGACACACCAAGCCCTAAAAGCGCATCACACGGGTCGACACTGTAGCCTTGGAAATTGCGGGTCAGCTTGTGCTGCTGCTGCGCGAGCGTCAGTTCATCGTCAGCGCGGGCAAAATGGTCCATACCAATGGCGTGGTAACCTGCCTGCTCTAGGTGTTCAACCGCAAGTCCAAGCAGGCGTAACTTCAAGCCTGCATCGGGCAAGGCATCTTGCGGGATTTTACGCTGCGCGGCAAAACGCTCGGGCAAATGGGCATAACTAAACAAACTGATCCGATCCGGGTTTAACCGCACCACATCCGCTAAGGTGGTGGCAAAACTGTCAGTCGCTTGGTGTGGCAAGCCGTACACCAAATCCAGATTCACCGATTTAAAGCCCAGTTCACGCGATTTTTCGACCAAAGCCTGCACCATCTCAACACTTTGAATGCGGTTGATGCTTTGTTGCACTTGCGCGTCGAAATCTTGCACACCAAAACTGACGCGGCTAAAGCCGAGCGCGCGCAGATGCGCCAGCTTCTCTAAGCTGCAACTGCGTGGGTCAATTTCAATCGACAATTCGGCATTGGGCAAAAAGTAAAAATGCTGGCGCAGCGTTGCTAATAAATCGGTCAGTTGCTGCTCGGACAAAAAGGTCGGTGTACCGCCACCAAAATGCAGCTGATGCACGGTTTTATCCGCACAGGTTTTGCCGTAGAGCGCAATTTCATGCAGCAGTGCCGTGAGGTAACGGTCGGCTTTGCTAACATCCCGGGCAATCACCTTGTTGCAGCCGCAGTAATAGCACAGCTCTTTGCAAAACGGCACGTGCAGATACAAGCTCAGCGCCGGACCACTGCTGCGCAGTGCATGCAAGGCTTTATCGACAGGGAAACCGCTACGCAACAACAAGGCGGTTGGATAAGAGGTATAACGCGGGCCCTTGACGTTGTATTTCGCAATCAGGGCTTCATCCCAAAATGTAGTCATCATATCGCAAGTGTTCCTGGGGGAATTGGCGTCAGTCTACGTGCTGTGGTGAGATGCGACTTGATCCATCACAAGTCTGTGGCAAAAGACCGCGACTCCAACTAAAAAAACCAGGAACATCGATGAACATATTTCGTTTCAGCCTGCTTGCGGCGTGCGTGCTGCCCGGATGTGCTCACAGCGCTACGCTCATTCACGCCGGCACCATCATCACGGCCGAAGGCAAACAAATCCTAAAACAGCACACCATTGTGGTCGACGGTGACAAAATCAGCGCCATTGAGCGGGGTTTTAAAACCGCGGGCGCCGGCGATATCGTGATCGATTTATCCAACCAAACCCTGATGCCTGGCCTGATGGATATGCACACGCATTTTTCGACCCAAAGCAGCCCGACGGCCTACAGCGAAGGCTTTACCATGAATGAAGCCGACTATGCGCTACGCGGCGCTGTATTTGCCCGCAAAACCTTGCTGGCAGGTTTTACCACAGTGCGCGAACTCGGCGACACCCATCATATCAGCACGGCACTACGCAAAGCGATTGACGCCGGTTACACCGACGGCCCACGGATTTTCACCGCCGGCACCTCAATTGCCACCACCGGTGGCCATGCTGACCCGACCAATGGTTTGGCTTATGGTCGCATGGGCAACCCAGGCCCAGATGAAGGCGTAATCAACGGCCCCGATGAAGCGCGCAAAGCAGTGCGCCAACGCTACAAAGAAGGCGCGGATTTGATCAAAATCACCGCCACAGGGGGCGTGCTGAGCGTAGCGAAAAGTGGCAAAAACTCGCAGTTCAGCGATGAAGAATTAAAAGCCATCGTCGATACCGCCAAAGACTATAACTTTACCGTCGCCGTGCACGCCCACGGTAAAGAAGGTATGGAGCGGGCGATCAAAGCGGGTGTCACCTCGATTGAACATGGCACCTTTATGGACGACAAAACCATGGCGCTAATGAAACAACATGGCACCTATTTAGTCCCCACCTTAAGCGCCGGCAAATTCGTCGCCGAAAAAGCGAAGATCCCCGGTTATTTCCCTGAGATCGTGCGTTTAAAAGCCGCCGCCACCGGCCCCTTGATGCAAGATATGTTTAAACGCGCTTACAAAGCAGGGGTCAAAATTGCCTTTGGCACCGACGCCGGCGTCGGCATGCATGGTGATAACTGGAAAGAGCTTCTCTACATGAATGAAGCGGGGATGCCAGCGCATGACACCATTTTGGCAGCGACCATCGACGCGGCCACCGTGCTCAATCAACAAGACACGCTCGGCAGTATCAAAGTCGGCAAAGTGGCTGATTTAGTCGCGGTGCCAGGCGATCCGCTCAGCGACCTGCAGCTGATGAGCAAGGTAGACTTCGTGATGAAAGCAGGCAAAGTTTATAAACAACCTTGAGAGCACCGGATGTAAAAACGCCCACATCAGATCCGTGGGCGTTTGTCTGACTGACATGGGATGAAAAAAACCGCCAGCTGGCGGTTTTTGTTTAGTGCACCGGTTGCAGCAAAGCCTTTAGCTGGCGTAAGTCCTGCTTAATTTGCTCAGCCAAGCGGATCTCCGTTTGCTGACGCACGTGGTCTAAGTGGCGCAATTCCTTTTTATCCAGCGCCTTGCGAGCCTCATGCGTTGGCATGCCTTTGACACAATCATACATTTCAAACAGTGCCGGGAAACGACAAGCCTGCGCCAGTTCAGGTTGGAAGTTTTCCAACAACACCCAAATACGCAGTGCACCTTCGGAGTATTCACACTGGCCTTCGATGGTCGCTTCGCTGATCACCAAAATACTTTCCAGCAAGTACTGCTGATGCTCGGCGAGTTTGCGGTCGTGTTCTGCTTGCGCACGTTGCTGTTGTTGCTGCTGATGCTTTAACTTGAACAACAAGCTGCCAAGATAAAAGGCCAAACCAGCGATAATCACAGTGCCGACAGCCACCAACAGCCATAAGATTGTACTACTTACCACAACAGCTCCTTTGAAACAGCCACGCATCTTCAGGCAAAGCGCGCATGCGAAGGTCAAACGCCCAACATTAGCACCTGGCTACGCGAGCCGAGGGTGCCTAGATTTGGTTATTCGCCCAAAAACTGCTTTTTCCAGTCGGTTTTTTCCAGTTTACTCAGCGGGTCAAGGTCGTCTTCGTCATCCGCAAAGTCTTCATCATCGTCATCGAGGCCCAACAGGCTGATCAATTCAGCATGACGCGCGGTCTTGGCATTGAAGTACTTGGCGTCTTTACCTGTGAGAATTTCACCTTGCTCAACGCGCTCAAGCAGTGCCATCAGCTTTTCATCTTGCTCTAACTGAGCTAATTCTTGCTCTGGCGTAACTTGCGGCGCTTTTGCTTTGGTCAGTTGTGCTTTGGGCGTGAAATCGAGTGGTTTTTCCATCAATTTCTTTTCAACGTCATTGAGCACCAGAGGGATTGGCGTTTTGCTGCCGATACGCGGGTCTTGTTTGGCGTTTTTGCCTTGGTTATTTGGCTCTGATTTGGCTTCAAGCTGGCTGTTACGGCTACCAGACTTTTTGCCGGCGCCTTTTTTCTTCGCTTCGATTGGGCGTTCGCGGTCGAGACGAGCTTCAGCCTTCGGTTTGTGACGGAGACCGATTTGGCCGGTGCCGCGGGATTTTTTGATACGTGTCATGGCTGATACCTACAGAAAAAGGGCGCGTATTTTAACCAGATTTTTAGGCGCTGCCTATCGAAAGCGACAATTTCTGCAATTTATCACCACCCGAGCCTCGCCAAGCTCCATCAGTGTAGGCGACCGCGCCATATTTGCCGCATTCACAGCTTGACTTGGCTTGGCTTGGCTTGGCTTGGCTTGGCTTGGCTTGGCTTGGCTTGGCTTGGCAGAACAGCACGGAGCAGGCATCGGCCAATGTAAATTAGCCGCATTGTTGGTGGCGGTAAAAACAAAAACGGCGATTCATCGAATCGCCGTCAAGGAGTGTGTCAACTGACACGAATTTTGTTTACGTCGTCCTAACCGATATTGACATACCCTGTCTGGTCAGTTTCCGTATATTTTAGCGTCACTTCCCTATTAAAATAGTTATTCGCGATCATCCTAATACTTTATTGGTCTTCCTTGCGCTGCGTTAACAACGCTGACGTCAGATAACGTCCTCTTGAATGTACCAAGCACTTCTGCTGTCCGTGCAGTAAGTATCCATTTTGTTGTATGTCGTCTAAGCGACGGGTTTAATTTACTCTGATTGATACGAATGGCAATACTCTTTTTCAAAAAAAATCGTACAAAATGTGAACTATTTTCTGCGCCCTATATAAATCAATCGGTTAGAGCAAATTTTAATCATTTGGCTCACTTTCAAATTCAATTATTCAGACATGACTTACAACAAATGTGCGATATATCTCACAACAACATCACCATTAAACGTGATTTTCCAGCAGTTTGTCGGCATTTCTCTAAAATATCGAGCAAAAAAAAAACCGGAGTAAACTCCGGTTTTTTTCGATGCGCGTTACAAATTAATGTAATCCACCCACGTATTTTGACAGGACTTCAATATCTTGGTCGGTCAATTTTTTCGCGATATCACGCATCATACCGTTTGGATCGTTCGCGCGCTCACCAGCACGGAATGCCATCAGCTGCGCTTTTACATAAGCAGCATGTTGATTCGAAATCGTTGGGAACTTGGCTAAGCTATGGCCGACACCCCGTGGACCGTGGCACGCTTGGCATGCTGCAATACCACGTTGTAAGTCACCGCCGCGGAACAGTTTTTCACCGGCTGCAACCACATCTTCTGGCGTTGTACCCGCTTTAACTTTTTGTGATGCAAAATAGGCAGCTAAGTCATGCATATCTTCATCGGTCAGTGCCGCAACCATGCCTGCCATCACCGCGTTATTACGGCCTTCTTTGCCACCTGAGGCTGCACCAGCTTTGAAGTCTTTTAATTGCTTGTAGATATAACTGGCATGTTGACCAGCAATTTTCGGATATGTATCTGCTAAGCTGTTACCATCTGGACCGTGGCACGCTGCGCAAGTTGCTGATTTGGCTTTTCCTGCTTCAGCGTTGCCAACATAAGCTTTGGTTGCTTCTGTAGCCATCGCTTGACCGAACAACCCCAATAAAAGCATGACTGGAAGTGCAATTTTTTTCATGTTTCTTGTCTCTGTTCCGCTTGGACCTACCAAAAAGCAGCAGGCTCAATCAAATAACCCTAGTTTTTATGTCTATTTTACACGATTCCGGCGCAGAGAAAATCCCAAACCTTCTGCTGATCCATGATGTAGGGTAAAATAAACTGAAATTTATCCGTGGAGAGCGAAGTGTATAAAGCAAAATTCAATTATCAGCAAACTCGATTCCTAACCAGTGCACCCGATATTCGGGCGTTGCCGGAAGACACAGGGATCGAAATTGCGTTCGCCGGTCGCTCAAACGCGGGTAAATCCAGCGCCTTGAACACGCTCACTCGTCAGAATAATTTAGCACGTACGAGTAAAACACCGGGCCGGACTCAATTAATTAATACATTTTCTTTAGCTGAAGACAAACGCCTGATCGATTTACCAGGGTATGGCTTTGCCAAAGTCCCTTTGGAAGTCAAAGAAAAATGGCAAAAATCGCTCGGTGAATATTTGCAAAAGCGCGACAGCCTCAAAGGTATTGTCGTGTTGATGGATATTCGTCACCCATTAAAAGATCTCGATCAAGATTTGGTTTTTTGGGCAGTCCAAAGCCAATTGCCGGTGTTGATCCTGTTAACCAAAGCAGACAAGTTAGGGCCCGGTGCGCGTAAAAAGACCTTGCTCGAAGTGCAAGAAGCATCTTTAGCATTTATGGGTGATGTAACAGTGCAAACCTTTAGCTCATTGACTCGTTTGGGGTTGCCCGAGCTTGAAATGGCGCTGGATCGTTGGTTTAGTGGCGAATCGATCCAAGATCCGATCCCCGAATAAGAGCCCTATCGTTTTAATTCTCGCGCAGTGGGTCTCTGTTTCATAAAGAAACCCACTTGCTTCTCTCATTGTTACGACCTTTCTTGCTTATTACACACGTCTTCGACGCCATGGCCTAATGGTGCATGCGCTGCCGTTTTCAAGCGCTCTGTCTTTATGTCATAAGGCTTCGACTTTGCACCTGCATCTTTTTACCAGGTCGTTAGCGGCTTACGTAGGTCGCGCTGTCGCAGAAAATGTAGTTTTATTTCAGGAATCTGTTTTAAACAGACATAGAATGTCGGTGATGGCCACTGAGGGGATGAGAGGGTGCCAATCGGTGGTCTAAAAAGAAAAAACCGGCCATGTTATTCACAGGGCCGGCATAGCAAACGGGGAGAAGCTATTCAATAAATTTCAAATCAACAGGGTGTCTCATAAGAAGACAGGGCCATTATACAGCATTTTTACTGCGTTTAAAGTATTTACTCTAATAAATCTAATAAAATTTCATCGCAAAAATTTAGGCAAAAAAAAACGCCCCACTGCAAGCAGTGGGGCGGCTAAATAAGCCTACTTTCTTTGTAGAATCAATGATTTATCATCAAAACTACCGAAAGATAGAACATCTTACCTCTGTACCCTACGCCTTCGATTTTACGCAGCACGGATTAAAAAGCAAGCACATTTTGTAAAAAAACTACAAATATTGAGATTAAATTCCAAGAATCTGACTTTTCCGTAATTTATTAACCAAATGTCGGCATGCTCAAACCCGCATCCCCCTGCATCAACGCAGAAGACATGGCAGAAACGTACATTAAAAGCGGACAACAGACGCGAATAAACCCGCAAAAAAAGACCCGCTACAAGAGCGGGTCAACAAACTTTCTACCAGGAACGGGATATGTTCACATGCATTCAGACGATGGTTTGGCGTGGAAGTTCAAAACTTTTTAAAGTTTGTTGTGCCACGGCCTACTGCACTACGAGCCAGTCTCAACCAAGTCCTCTGCAATAGCGCACTCTTAATGCGCTTGATCCCAGTTTTGGCCACTGCCCGCTTCTGCTACTAATGGCACACGCAACTGCGCGGCAGCTTGCATCAGCTGAACAATATGCGCTTGGTATTCCTCAAGCAGCTCGGTCTTCACCTCAAATACCAATTCATCATGGACTTGCATCAACATCCGCACTGTCTCTGCTGGCTGCTGTAAAATCCACGTATCCACCAGAATCATCGCTCGCTTGATGATATCCGCTGCAGTGCCTTGCATCGGCGCGTTGATCGCCGCGCGTTCAGCCCCCTTTTTGCGCGCCACATTTTTGCTGTGGATCTCAGGGAGATACAAACGGCGACCGAAAATAGTCTCGACATACCCTTGCTCGTTTGCTTGCAAGCGTGTGTCTTCCATGTAACGCAACACACCCGGAAAACGGGCGAAATAGGTATCGACATACTGCTGTGCTTCACTGCGGCTAATGTCCAGCTGCTGCGCCAAACCAAAGGCCGACATACCGTAAATCAAGCCAAAGTTCACCGCTTTGGCGCGTCGGCGCTGCTCTGACGTCACATCATCCAAGGCCACGCCAAACACTTCTGCTGCCGTGGCGCGATGCACATCGCGGCCTTGAGCAAAAGCATCCACCAACGCCTGATCGCCCGATAAATGCGCCATAATGCGCAATTCAATTTGTGAATAGTCCACCGCCAACATGGTATAACCGGGCGCGGCCACAAATGCTTGACGAATTCGACGGCCTTCTTCGGTGCGGATCGGGATATTCTGCAAGTTCGGCTCGGTCGAACTTAAACGGCCCGTTGCCGCAACGGCTTGATGATACGAGGTATGCACGCGCCCCGTCGTCACATCCACACTTTGCGGCAGCTTATCGGTATACGTCGATTTCAATTTACTTAAGCTGCGATGCTCAATGATGACTTTGGGCAGCGGGTACTTTTCAGCCAGCTCAACCAGCACCTCTTCGGCAGTGGAAGGCACACCGGTCGGCGTTTTCTTAAGCACAGGCAAACCTTGTTCTTCAAACAAGATCTCCTGCAGTTGTTTGGGCGATGACAGATTAAACGGTTTGCCAGCGAGCTCATGCGCTTGCACTTCCAACTCACCAATCCGGCTGGCCAAATAACGGCTTTGCTCGGCAAGCTTGGCCGCGTCAATCAACACACCGGTGCGCTCCATTCGAGACAATACAGGCACCAGTGGTAATTCGATGTCATGAAACACCGACACCAGGCGCGCTTCGCGTTGTAGCTTGTCCCAAATCGCATGATGCAAACGCAAGGTCACATCCGCATCTTCTGCGGCGTACTCAGCGGCTTTTTCTAATTCAATTTGATTAAACGTCAGCTGTTTAGCACCTTTACCAGCGATATCTTCAAAATGAATGGTTTGATGCTGCAGGTACAATTCAGACAGACTGTCCATATCATGACGAGTCGCTACGCTATTGAGCACATAACTTTCGAGCATGGTGTCAAAGCGCACACCACGCAGCTGCACGCCATGCTGCGCCAAAATACTCATATCGAACTTTAAGTTCTGGCCGACTTTGGCTTTGCTCTCATCTTCCAAATATGGCTTGAGTTGCGCGAGCACATACTCACGCGATAACTGCTCGGGAGCACCTAAATAATCGTGGGCCACCGGCACATACCAAGCGCGGCCTGGGGCTGTTGCAAACGACAATCCAACCAACCCGGCTTGCATGTAATCAAGGCCGGTCGTTTCAGTATCGACAGCGGCTAACTCGGCTTGCTGCAGTTCGGTGAGCAGTTCCTGCAGTTGCGTTGCAGTGAGCACAGTTTGATAGGCGCTGCGATCAATGCTGACAGCGGCGTCCGCAGTCGCTTCGGCACTTGTTGCGTCTAGCGATAGCTCTGGCGAAGCCGCGCTATCTGTGGTGATTCGCTCACTCGCATTCGCCTGCACTTTCAGCTGGCTTTGTGCTTCCGACAACCAACGCTTGAACTCCCAGCGTTCAAACAAGTCGGCAAGCGCTTGCCAATTGGCCGGTTGAATATGCACGTCGCGATACGACAGCGGTAGGTCACAATCGAGTTTGATAGTGGCTAACTCATACGACAGGCGCAACTGCGCTTCGAATTCGCGCATTTTGTCAGCGACGGTTTTTGAGCCGCGAAAGCCCAAGCCGGCGATGTCATCCAGCCGCTGATATAAGGTGTCAATTGACCCAATGCCTTGCAGCAGGGCTTGCGCGGTTTTTTCACCGACGCCTGGCAGGCCTGGGATGTTGTCGGCTTTGTCGCCCATCAAAGCTAAAAAGTCGATGATGAGCTCCGGCCCTACGCCAAACTTTTCGCAAACGCCGGCGGGGTCCAAAATGGTGTCCGTCATGGTGTTGATCAGCGTGACGTGGCTATTGACCAACTGCGCCATATCTTTGTCGCCGGTAGAAATCAGCACATGACGGCCTTCTTTACTAGCCTGTGCTGCGAGCGTACCAATGACGTCATCAGCCTCAACGCCGGAAATACATAACAGTGGCAACCCCATGGCTTGAATAATTTGATGCACAGGGTCGATTTGGCTGCGCAAATCATCCGGCATCGGCGGGCGGTGCGCCTTGTAGTCGGCATACATCTCATTGCGAAAGGTTGGCCCTTTGGCATCAAACACCACCACCATCTGTGATGGGTTAAATTGCTTAATCAAGCTTTTGAGCATGTTCACCACGCCATAAATGGCGCCGGTGGCCTCGCCACGTGACGTGGTGGTGTGCGGCGGTGAATGGTAAGCACGAAACAGGTATGACGATCCGTCCACCAAGATCAATGGATCCGCAGGGATCTGTGGCATAAATAAGTCTCCGTCGTTTTTGAGCAGCATGCCATAAGCGAGCATTTGAAAACAGTGGCAAAACCAGCACGTCTTCTGTGAATAAGATGTGGATAACCCTGTGAGCAGTTCACAGACGTGACTTATCCTGCCCTGCTTTCGCAAAACAAAATATTAGGCTAAGTGACTGAATTGTTTATAAAAACGAGGGGGAAACAACCTAGACCCTTGTTATTATTTTTATTCCTTTGCGTTGTGGAAAATTATTTTCCAGCGCGAGACCACTGTGGCATGACCGGCAAACAAATTATTCGCCAAGTGCAAACAGTGGACGGTAAGACTACCACAACCGCCGCCAGTGAAAAGGGGAAAAAATAAAAAAAAATTGCTTGACCGGATAATTTTTCAGCAGATTTTTTGATGGATGATCGCAATGCGATCATGTCGGATCTTTTCAGGATCCGCCCATACCGGCTAAATCCGTGATTTTGACAAAAAATCTCGCGACAGATCGGCCAGCAATGCTGCAACACTCTTCCCCAATCCGCTGCGCCGGCGCTATAATGCCCTAAAATTTGTGCGGCATTTATAAAATTGGGATCCCCATCGATGAAGAAATTTACTGTTTTGTTGGCTGCGCTCAGCTTTACTGCTTTAGCGCAAACTGCTGCGGATAAAGATCATGCAGCTGACGAGTTAAAAGCACGTATTGCCCCAGTTGGCGCTGTCTATTTAGCAGGCGCAGCATCGGAAGCAGCAAAACCAACAGGCCCACGCACGGGTGATCAAGTTTACAACACCACCTGTATCGCCTGTCACGGCACAGGGGCGTTAGGCGCACCGAAAAAAGGTTCAGCAGATGAATGGAAACCTCGCTTAGCACAAGGCATTGAAGTACTGCATAAGCATGCCATCGAAGGTATCCGCGCAATGCCTCCACGCGGTACCTGTGCTGACTGTTCAGACGACGAAATTCTGGCAGCCATCAAATTTATGACGGAAGGCGTGTAAGATACGCTTTATTGAAGAAACCGCCGTTTGGCGGTTTTTTTTTGCCAAAAAGGGGGGCCGACTCGTCGTTCGGCAGCATTACTAGCACGCGTGTTAGAGCCTCGCAGGGCGGATTCGTGGTACCCACTGCAATTGCATGCCACAAAATAGCGGATGAGCTTTGGATCACGGATGCAGCGACTCGTTTTCGCACTGCCTCGTGATTAATTTATAACCATTTCGTCTTTATTATGACCGCATGTTGTGCATAATAGGTGCAGCGACCAAAAGAGTCGCCGCGCTAGCAAATATGACAACCAAATAATAAAAAAAACGAAGAATCATTCTGTGAAAGCAGCAACCAAAACGTCAAATCCAAGGGTGCTTGAACACCGCATACACCGTTTGCAGTCGATGCTTGAACGCTATCGACAAGCACTATCGGTGCGAAAAGCCCTGTTGAGCCTGTCAGAGCTTGCCAGTCGGCTATCGGATATGACCGAGTTTTACCCGCAAATTCACCAATTGGTGCAAGACTATTTAGTCGCGGATAACTTTTATGTGGTGCTGGTGGATCACGACAGCAACGAATACCAAGTCACCTATTACGCTGACGAAAAAGACCCATTTGATTTTGCCGATGACACCACTGAGTTTGCTCGCGGCTTAACTGGCTACGTGGTACGCAGTGGCCAACCTTTGTTATGTGACGAAGCGCGTTATCATCAACTGATTGCAGACGGCCTGATCGAAGCCCAAGGCACGCCAAGTCATCATTGGCTGGGAGTACCGCTCAAACGCGGCAATCACGTGATTGGTGTCATGACAGTGCAATTGTATGACCCGCGTTACAGCTACCAAGCAGAAGATCTGCAACTGCTTGAATATATTGCCATACATACAGTTACCGCTATTGACCGGGTAAAGAGCCGCGAATTGCTCGAGCAAACCGTGCGCGAACGGACCCGCCAATTGCAAAGCACCAATCACAATTTACAGCGCGAGATCCGCGAGCGCCAAAATGCTGAAAAGCTGCAAGCGGCCTTGTATAAAATCGCCGAACTAACGGCCAGTAGCGCCGATATGTCGACCTTCTACCGGCAGATCCATCAGGTGCTAAGTAGCTTGATGCCGGCTGAAAACTGCTTTATTGCGCTTTTAGATGAGTCGGGCAAAAAGCTCAGTTTCCCATTTTACATCGACCAATTCAGCCCGCCATCGAACGAACGCCCGTTGCGCAAGGGCTTTACTGAATATGTGTTGCGAGTTGGCGAAGCGCGGCTGATTAATAAAGAACTCACGGCATTGCTGGTGGCACAAGGTGAAGTGTTACGGGTGGTCAAAGATGAATATGACCGGCCGTTACCGCTGTCAACGAGCTGGCTGGGTGCGCCCTTGTTGATTGATCAGCAGGCGCTGGGCGTCATTGCGCTGCAATCCTACGATGACAACTATTTATATGGTGAAAACGAACTGACCATTTTAAAGTTCGTCTCGCAACACATCGCCGTGGCCATCCAACGTAAGCTTAATATCGAGCAACAACGGCAACACCAAGAAGAACTTGAACGGAAGATTTTCGAACGTACCCGTGAGCTGCGCCAAACGAATTTGTTCTTGCGACTGCAAGTGGAAGAGCGGAAAAAAGCAGAAGAAAAACTGTTTCATGAAGCCAATCACGATGCCTTAACGGGCCTTGCCAATCGGCAGATGTTTATGCTGCAACTGCGGCAAAAATTTGCGTTACGCACCCGTCAACCGGATCTTAAGTTTTCATTATTATTCATTGACTTAGACCGATTCAAAATGATCAACGACACCTTAGGCCACCATGCGGGTGATGCCTTTTTGGTGGAGATAAGCCAAAGGCTACAACAAACCGTACGTGAACTTGATCTAGTCGCACGCCTCGGTGGTGATGAATTTGTGGTGATGCTAGGCCCAATGCAACAGGAAGCCGATGCGGAAGATGTGGCCGAGCGAATTATTATCGCCGTACGCGAGCCGATGGAATTGCAAGGTCAATTGGTCTATTCCGGTGCTTCGATAGGTATTGCACATTATCGAGCCGATTACCCAAGTGCCGACGCATTGTTGCGTGATGCCGATGCGGCGATGTATCAAGCCAAGGCGATGGGTCGCAATCGCTTCGTGATTTTTACGGAATCGATGCGTGAGCAGTTATTGCAAGAAATGTCGTTTGAACAGTCGTTGCATCAGGCGCTAAACGAACAACAATTTGATATCCGCCAGCAACCGATCATTTGCACGGACAAACAGCATTTATTGGGCTTTAGTGCCGACATTTGCTGGCAGCATCCTACCTTAGGTTGCCAAACCGATTTTTGTCATCAAGCGGCACAAGCGGGTGTGTTGTCACAAATCGAATATCAAGTGCTTGAACGGCAATTGCTACGGCTGCAAACCAGCGCTGAGCCCGCGATCCTGTTGCTACCGCTATCGACCCAACAACTCTGCTCCACCAGTCAGCTTGATAAACTATTAAAACTACTCAGCAAATATTCAGCCGTGTTGCACCGTCTAGCGCTCACCTTTGGCGAGGCTGATTTACTCAAACTCAGTACGCGTGAATTATCGGGTTTATCGCAGTTAAAACGTGCCGGTGTCCGGTTAGCATTGGATCAGTTTGGCGCCAATTTCATGCCACTTGGCTTGTTGACCCAATACCCGTTTGATTTCGTGAAGTTAGAAGCAAGCTTCTGCCGAAGCTTGGTCAAACAACAGCAAAAACGCACCGTCTTGGAATTGTTGCTGGATTTAGCGCAGACCTATCGCTTTCGGTTGATTGCCGACGGAGTCCAAGATGAACAGCAGCTCAGTACCCTGCTGGATATTGGCTGCTGTTATTTACAAGGGCCGATCACTGAACAGTATTTAACCCAGCTGGAACCTGAAGAACTCGCTGAGCCCCTAGCTGTCCTTCTTCAACATCGCGCGTAAGCGGTCTAAATGCGCCAGGCCCGTGGCTTGGCGCTGTGCCTCGGTTTTCACCGGCGTGGCTTTTTGCCATTCTAAATCGTCTTGTGGCAGTTCATCCAAAAACCGGCTTGGCTCGGGTTTGACCGTCTCGCCATATTGGCGCCGCTCGCGCGCATAGGTGAAAATCAGCTCGCGTTGTGCCCTCGTGATGCCGACGTAGGCTAACCGCCGTTCTTCTTCAACGTTGTCTTCATCGATGCTGCTTTGATGCGGCAACAAGCCTTCTTCCATGCCCACCATAAACACGAATGGGAATTCCAAGCCCTTCGAGGCGTGCAGTGTTAATAGCTGCACTTGGTCGGCGTCGTCTGCTTGTTCTTGCCGCTCCATCATGTCACGCAGCGTCAGCTTGGTGACCACTTCCGGCAGCGTCAGCGGCTCGTGCTCGTCGTCGCCCTTGAGCATTTCAGTGACCCAGCGGAACAACTCGTTGACGTTTTTCAGCGCCATTTCAGCGGCTTTGGGGCTGGCGCTGGTTTCAAACAAATAGGTTTCGTAATGGCTTTGCCGAATTAAATCACGCACCGCCTCCGTGGGTTCAGCTCGCACCGCGTTGTCGGCGAGCGTGACAATCCACTGCGCAAACTGACGCACCGCGGCTAAGCTTTTGCCGCTTAGCTCGTCAGATAACTCCGGCGCGCAGCAGGCATCAAACAAGCTGATATTCAGTGAATTGGCTAAGTCACCGACTTTTTGCAAAGTCGCGGCGCCAATTTCGCGTTTTGGCGTGTTGATAATTCGCAACAAGGCGTTGTCATCGTCTTGGTTTACCAGCAAGCGCAGGTAGGCCATGATGTCTTTGATTTCGCTACGCGAGAAAAACGAGGTGCCACCGGAAATTTTGTACGGAATGCGGTTGGTCATCAGCGCTTTTTCAAACACCCGCGCTTGGTGATTACCGCGATACAGCAAGGCGTAATCGCGATAATTAGTGCGGTTTAAAAAACGGTGCGAGATGATTTCTGCCACCACTTTTTCCGCTTCGTCTTCTTCACTTTTGGTCGGAAGTACGCGCAGCGGCACGCCGTAGGGCATCTCGGAGAACAAGGCTTTGTTGTATTCGTGCGGGTTGTTGGCGATCAAAATATTGGCCGCTTTTAAGATACGGCCGCACGAGCGGTAGTTTTGTTCGAGTTTAATCACCCGTAAATTCGGGAAATCTTTACCGAGCAACACCAAGTTTTGCGGTTTAGCGCCGCGCCACGAATAAATCGACTGGTCATCGTCGCCGACCACGGTAAAACGTTGCCGCTCGCCGACCAGCCATTTCACCAGCTCGTACTGACTGGTGTTGGTGTCTTGGTATTCATCGACCAGCAAGTATTGGATTTTCCGCTGCCAGCGCTCGCGCACTTCAACATTGGCGGCAAACAGCAGCGTTGGCACCATAATCAAATCGTCAAAATCCAACGCATTGTAGGCACGCAGCTGCGCGGCGTATTGCTGATAATAGTTGGCAAAACTGATGCTTTTGGCGTCGGACGCCTGTGCTAAGGCTTGCTGGGGCAACAGCAAATCGTTTTTCCAATTGGAAATGCGACCGGACAATTCTTTTAATAAATCTTTGTCGCCTTGGAACTCTTTTTCCGTCAGTTCCTTTAACAGCGTCATGGTGTCGGTGTCGTCAAACAGCGTGAAATTGGCTTTATAACCAATGGCTTTGTGCTCTTTTTTTAAGATCTCAAGGCCCAGCGTGTGGAAGGTCGATACCGTAAGGCCTCTGAGTTTGCTTTTATCCAGCTGATGGCCAATCCGCTCTTTCATTTCACGCGCCGCTTTGTTGGTAAAGGTCACCGCAGCGATATGGCGCGCCTGCATCTGACATTCTTCAATCAAATACGCAATTTTGTTGGTGATGACGCGGGTTTTGCCAGAGCCAGCTCCCGCCAACACCAAGCAAGGGCCTGCAATGTATTTGACCGCGTCATTTTGTTGCGTATTCAGTTTCATTGGTAACCCTCGACAAACACCGTGATAAAACTCGCGCACCAGGCTTTAACACCGTGGCTTTATGGCCGAACTTAGAAAAGCCGGCTAGTGTAGCCGAAACTGGCGTTAAGCTAAAGCGCAGCACAGACCGGCATTGCCTCGTGCTACAGACTTGGCTGGCGATAAAAGTTGGCGGCATCACCTTGAAAAAAGCATCGCCAACAGCCACCTTGCTGCATAGAATGTAATGCATTGACGGCACCCACGACCGCCAGCACAACCAAGGAGAGCACGATGCTCGATCCGAAAAAAATTGAAGAAGTCGCTCGCCAAATTGGTTCGAGCTTACCGCCAAAATTTCGTGAAGTGGCTGACGAAATTGAAGTAAAAGTCAAAACGGTACTGCAAGCCAAGTTAAGCCAACTGGATTTTGTCAGCCGCGAAGAGTTTGATGTGCAGCGCCAAGTGCTGTTACGTACCCGCGAAAAACTAGATGCTTTAGAACAACAAGTGCAGCAGTTACTGGCTGCCCAACACGACAAAGCGGAGTGATTGATGGACGATTTTGATTTCGATTTAGATCATTTGGACTTTGACGGCGCGCAAGCCAGCAACGACGCCAAGTTAGCACAGGCGGACGCCCAAGCGGCCGCAGATGCTATCGCCGCCCAAGATGACGATGGTTGTGCCGGCGGGGCTTGTAAGATTTAAGTCGGCTATAAACAGACCGTTGCAACAAAGGGCTCTCGTGAGCCCTTTGTGTTTTCTACAGCGATGCCAATCGGCTCACTCATCATTTTTTTAAATCATCCCTATCGTTTTAACTCATTTTCCTGATGAATTGTTTCACCGCACAATGCCTGCAAGTCACAGCGCATGCCGATATGGCTGTTGTGATGAAGTCCTGCGAAGTCCAATGCCCGTTCCTGCACCGAGGGTGGGCTTCGCAGGCGTTTTAACCAAGGAGCACAGTATGCTTTACGTCATTTCGCAGCATTTGTTACGCATTGGTGCTAGTCAGCTCGGCCATGACTTGCCAACAGAAACGGGCGCACCTCACTAGCAACGGTTTTTAATCCGCGTACGCAACCCCTTGTTGTGCTACCCAAGCTTCGATAGTCTTGAGGCAAACGCATAAGGAGTGGTGATGCTTCAGATGATTCGATGGACTGCGCTGGCGATTTTGCTTAGCGTCGGAGGTTGGCTTAGTTGGTATTTCGCCAAGGCAGATCTGCCAACACCGCCATCAGGTGCTGCAACCTTGATTTACGATGTCAGCCAATTAAATCCTATCGCCATGACTCAGGTCTATGCCGTGCGCAATGAAACGGAACTGGCCGCCTTTTTACAACGCAGTCAGGGCCCCATCAGCATCGGTGGCGGCCGCTACAGCCAAGGAGGCCACACCGCCATCCTTGATGGCGTGCAACTGGATATGCGCACCTTTAACCAAGTGCTGGCGTTTGACCCTGTGGCCAAACAAATCCGAGTCCAAGCGGGGATGCGGTGGTCCGAATTGCAACGGGTGATCGATCCACACCAGTTAGCGGTCAAGATTATGCAGACCTACGCCAATTTCACCATCGGTGGATCGGTCAGTGTCAATGCGCACGGCCGTTATGTCGGACAAGGAGCTTTAGTGCATTCGATACTAGCGCTTCGATTAATGCTGGCCGATGGCCAAATCTTAGAATTATCACCCCAACAGCAGCCAGAAATTTTTTATGCGGTGATTGGCGGATATGGCGGGCTTGGGGTGATCCTCGATGTCACCTTGCAGCTAACCGACAACAGTAAAGTCAAACGTCATTATGCCGATATGCCTTTGGCAGACTATGCCGCATGGTTTGCGACCCAGCGCCACGAGCAGCCCACCATGGTGTTCCATAACGCCGATTTGTTCCCGCCGCGTTACAACCAAGTCCGTGCGGTTAGTTGGCTGCAGACCGATGAACCAGTGACAGAACCGCAGCGATTACATCCTCAAGGCAATGACTACCGGTATCAAGCCCGACTGGTGGACTTTGTGGCAGATTATCCAGCCGGAAAGTGGTTACGCCAGCATGTGTTTGAACCCTTGGTCTATCAAGCGGACACTGTGCATTGGCGCAATTTCGAAGCAAGTTACGATGTGGCAGAACTCGAACCTGTGTCGCGACAAGACTTTAGTTACGGCCTGCGTGAATACTTTGTCCCCGTCGACCAGCTACAACCCTTTGTCGCACGAATGGCAAGTATCTTCGAGCAGCACCATGTCAATGTGTTAAACGTGTCCATTCGCCATGCCAAAGCCGATCCACACACCTTATTAAGTTGGTCACCGACCGAGGTATTTTGCTTGGTGGTGTATTATCGCCAAGGCACGGATAGCCAAGCGCAACAGGCGACAGACGCCTGGAGCCAAGCCATGGTGGAGGCGAGCATCGCCGTTGGCGGTCGTTATTATTTACCCTATCAGCGCAGCGCTACCGTGACACAATTTAGCCAAGCCTACCCTGGCATCATACGGTTTGCCGAGTTAAAGCAGCAGCTGGATCCGAATGGCCGCTTTACCAATGCATTCTGGCAAAAATACTTGCCAAAATAACCTTGTTGTCAGTCTGCAGTGACAAGGTCAGACGTCTATACCACTAGAAACTTGGTGATGAAAGCGGCCGTTGTTTGTACAATGCGACACGCTAAATAAGAAAAATCGAACTGAGATCGCCTTTGTACCTCTATCCTCGCCGGCCATTGCGCATGGTGAGTCAAACTGGCAGTATCTCGCGTCATTCATCGAAAGGCCCAGGCGGCCGCTCAAGTAACTAGCAGGAAGACAACATGGCAGCATTTGGTAGTGTATTTATGCCGGAAATGGCAATGGCCCAGTTTGATGGTTCAGCATGGAGCGACAGCGCTATTGTCAGCGCGAATAGCATCAGCCTGCACCCGGGCGCGCACGTGCTGCACTACGCCAGCACCTGTTTTGAAGGGTTAAAAGCATTCCGCCACGACAACGGCGACATCGCCTTGTTCCGTATGGACAAAAACATCGCGCGGATGCTGCAAAGCTCGCAGTTGCTATCGCTGCCAAGCTTCGAGCCAGAATTTTTAGCCAAGATGATCGTCGACATCGTCCGTCACTACAAAGCCGACGTACCAACACCACCAGGGTCTATGTACATTCGCCCAACCCATATCGGCACCGAACCGGCGATTGGTAAAGCCGCAACACCCACACTGACCTCGATGTTGTATGTGTTGTTATCACCAGTCGGTGATTATTTTGCCGGTGGCCACCGTGCACTGCGGTTGTTGATGGAAGACAACGCCCGCTGCGCACCGCACATGGGCATGATCAAAAGCGGTGGTAACTACGCCAGCGCCTTGTTCCCAACCATGCAAGCCAAAGCCCAGCACCAAGCGGACCAAGTATTGTTCTGCCCGAACGGCGACGTGCAAGAAACTGGCGCGGCGAACTTCTTGTTAATTGACGGCGATGAAATCATCACCAAAGCCCTGGACGCCAGCTTCTTACACGGCGTAACCCGTGATTCGATCCTGACGTTAGCCCGTGATTTAGGCATGAAAGTATCTGAGCGCGAACTGACAGTCGATGAGTTGTTAGAGCGCGCCGCTAAACCAGGTACTGAAGCAGCACTGTCAGGCACAGCGGCGGTATTGGCGCCAGTGGGCACCTTGATCCACCGCGGCCAAGAATACAAAGTGGGTTCGGGTGAACCAGGTGCGACCACCAATCGTCTGCGCCAAGCGCTGAATGATATTCAGTGGGGCAAAGCCGACGATAAACACGGCTGGTTAACCCGCGTCTAAGCGCGCTGGTTTAAGTGTGCTTTAAAGCACGCTGACAAACAAAAGCCTCCGCATGGAGGCTTTGTTTTTTGGCGAACAGGTGAAGACGTGCTTAGTGCCAAATGTTGATGGCGAGGTATACGGTAACTGGCGCGGGGTATAGGTTGCAGGCTGATGGCATATTTTCTATAACCAATGGCCGTGTTCACCAATTCCCGTATTCACCAATGCTTTTACTCGTCTATTCGCTAAGTCGCCGCGCCCTTAGCCGCGAAAGGCCGTCACTTTAATTTCGATTTTCCACGCGGGGTCAGCGAGACGCGCTTCGACGGTGGCGCGGGCCGGCGCTTGGCTTGGCGCCACCCACGTATCCCAGGCTTGGTTCATACCGGCGTAATCGGCCATATCTGCTAGATAAATGGTCGCATCGACGATGTCGGCTTTATTGGCGCCGCACTCTGCCAGCAAGGCATCAATTTGATTCAGCACATCTTGGGTTTGCGCTGTAATGCCTTCGTGCGTGTTATTGGGCACCATGCCAGAACAGAAAATAAAGCCGCCCGCCACCACTGCTTCGGAATAACGAGCGCCCGGTATTACACGTTCAATCATAAAAACTCCTTTGTTTTGCCTGTTGTAACAGCCCTAGTATCAAATGGCAATTGGGCGGCGCAACGACAATTCGAATTACTCCACGTCAACAGTGACATGCATAAACTGTGATGCTTCATGGTCAGTAACTTGTAATTCAATAACATACGGGCCTGCTTTGTCGGCTCGCAACTGCGCATCCCGTTGTTCGTGGTTCATTATGCGCGCCGCACTGCCAACCGGCATCGACACAAACCGCCAGCGGTAGTGCAACGGATCGCCATCACCATCCGAACTCGAGGCGGCCGATAACGGCACCACAGCACCGATGGTGCTTCGCGTGGGCGCAGTTATCACCGCGGTTGGCGGCAGATTTTGCGCGGCAGCGGCCACGTTTATTTTGACGGTATCCGTCGATACACCGCCAAACTCATCCGACACCTGCAATTGCACCTCGTAAACACCAGCAACGGTCGGTGTGAAATAAGCAACCGATTGACTGGCATACTCTAATTTTGCGCCAGTTGGAGCCGAGGTAAAACGCCACTGGAACTGCAGCGGATCTTGGTCCAGATCGACACTGCGCGAGCCGTCAAGTTTGACCAACTCGCCTACCTTGGCCCACAGCGGCGCCGAGATCCATACCAAAGGCGCATTGTTGTGACGTGACACTTGCAGCGTCACGCGGCGTTGTTCGCTGCGATGCCACGGGTCAAATACGGTTAATCCCAACACATAGGTGCCGACTTTATCCGCGGTAAAGCTGCCGGTAGGGTCTTGGGCCGAATCCGTCACTATCGACGCTACGCTGCCAGCTGGCGCTGACACCACTTGAAAGTGATAACCGATCAAATCACCGTCCGCATCCGAGCTCATATTGCCATTGAGTTCCACTCGCTGCCCCAATTGAGCTGACGTGGGCGCCGCAACCACCGCCACCGGCAGTGTATTAAATGCCACATCGATACGGCACGAACTTGATAACGCCGCCGTCGTGTACTGCAACGCGTTCAGCGTTCCGTCGCAGCCATTGGCCGATTTGATTTTGTAACCGCGTTGTTCTGCAATAGTCACCTCTGCGACCTGTCCTTTTGCTACTCGCTGTGTGGCAGGTGTGACACTACCGCCAGCTCCAGCAACGGCCGTGACTAATAACTCCTTTTGGCCAAAAACAATGATCACTTCACACGCTGCGACCATAGCCGCGGTGGTGTACACGCCTTGTTGATAGGAGCCGCCACACGAAGAGACAACCTGAATCACGTCATGCTCTGCTGCAGGTGTGACGTTAATGCGCCCGACACTACCGTGTGCAACGCTTGTTGTGACAGCAGAAACCTGTCCCGGCCCCATACTTTTGACAGCCAACGAATAACGTTTTTGTTGAAACTGCACATGCACATTGCAACTTTCTTGCACGACTGCCACATAATAATCCGTGCCTTGCAATACTCCACCACAGCCCGTAATACTGCCAATGTCAAAACCAACGTCGGCGCTGACAGTAAAATTCGCAGCTTGCCCTGATGCGACTTGTAAACTACGCGGCGATACTACACCGCCTTCCGTGGTCGTTGTTGTTAAGGTTATTAGACTGCTGAGCGGGGGTGGCGGCAAACTGTCTGCTGCATTCGTACCACCGCAGGCGGCAACGGCAAGAGACACGCCACAGCACATCATCATCCATCCAAACTTCATCACAATTCCTTTTGCAGTGTTGGTGATCGGTGTCAGACATCCATGCGGTTGTTTGAAGCACTGAGCTCGTTTGTAAATTGAAACACGAAAGTTACATGTACACAATTCGGGGAATTATATAAAAAAAGCCCCGCAGTTGCGGGGCAAAGGGTGTTTCAGGGTGAATGAAACTACTAGTTGGGGTAAAACCGTATCAGCAGCGCGCCGCTTAAAACTGCAAGGATGCCACGCTGTCTTCGTCGCCATCGACACGAATCACATCAAAATCAGCCATTTGCGGCACTTGCGTTTGGATTTGTTGCTCTAAGCTGTCCAGCGTTTGCAGTTTGCTGCAAATTTGCTGGCCACGAGCTTCCAATGCATCGCCTTTGGCACTCATTTCAGCGTCTAAATCTTCGCCGAACTTATCCATTTTGGTTTCAAATTCTTGCATGCGTTGCTCAAAGGTACCTTCGCCGCCAGCCATCGCTTTACCGACCATCATCAGCACATTGCCGGTCACTTCAGCCATCGACTCTTCCACGGCTTTGGACATTTCTTCATCAAAACCGTTGCCGATATGGTTCATCTTGCTGCCATGAATGGTGATATCGTCACCATTGCGATACACCACTTGCTCAACGTTGCTGCGCATTTTGTCGAGTGTTGCGTTCATTTTGCTGGACTGATCGGCGGTATCGATGCCAAATTGCTCCATCACTCGCATCACCGCTGTGTTGGCGATCTCTAACGCATCGGCCACTAACACCACAGTGTCTTTGGCACTATCGCGAAGACCAGCTTGATATTGTTGTAAATTGGCACTGGTCGCACGGTCGGTGTCGACCGCCTTGCCATTGACCCACAACGCGCCTTGCTCATTGATGCGCCACAAGGTTGCGTCACCGCGTTTTAATTCAACTTGGCTTTGATTAATCACTAAATCGTCTTTCAGTTGTAAGGAACAGTTGTGCTCAGATGCCATGGTCATAGAGCTAAATAAAGTGGCTGCGATTAATAATTTCATGATGCATGTCCTTTTAGGTCAGGGATTTGCGCCTGAACCTTTGCACAACTCGTCGGTTCATTACGCCAGATGAAGAAGGTATATCAATTGCTGTGCCATAATTTATATTATTGATTTTAAATGACTTTTACATAAACACCACGACCTCATCACCCACAGTCGAAACTGAATAGTGGCTTAAAACGCTAACATTTAGTCAAATTGCTACAAGTCAGTACAGGCGGTGACAAGTTCTGACAAGTCTGCTGGCCACTGCGTTTATTTTCCGCAAATTTTGATATATCGGTAAGTTGGATATAACTGTTTGGCATAAGGGGGATCGATCAATTCTTTCTTTTATATCCATATAGACGGCTAAAATGCGGACAATTTGATAAAAACAGGTGTCGTTATGCCGTTTACTTCACTGATCGCACAAGCCAGCCCGCTGAGTGCGCAGCAAGTTCAAGACCTGCAAAAGCTGGTCAGTCAGCTCAACCCAATTCAACAAGCCTGGGTCAGTGGTTATTTAGCCGCTGCGGCGCAATTTGCCGCCGGGGGCCAGCACGTGGCCGCCGCGCCGACCGCACAAGAAGCCGCCACACTGACCATTTTGTATGCGTCACAAACCGGCAATGCCAAAGGCGTCGCCAGCAAAATTAAAGCCGCGGCGGAAAGCCAAGGCGTGGCGGTGCAGCTGCTGGACATCGCATCCTATAAAACCAACGCGCTGGCCAAAGAGAAGTTCTTAATTATTGTCACCTCGACCTATGGCGAAGGTGAGCCACCAGAAAGCGCGGTCAGTTTCCATAAATTCTTATTTGGCAAAAAAGCGCCGAAACTGCCAGATCTGCAATTCGCGGTACTTGGCCTTGGCGACACCAGCTATGAGTTTTTCTGTAAAACGGCGACCGATTTTGACACGCAACTCGCAGCCTTAGGCGCTAAACGTTTGCATGCACCAGCGCTGCTCGACGTTGATTACGCTGAAGCCGCCAAAACGTGGCAAGACGCTGCGCTTGAGGTGTTTGCTCCGCTACTTAAAGCGAGCGGCGCAGCCAGTGCCCAAGTGATTGCTTGGCCTGGTAGCACACACACCGCCGGTAGCCACAGCCAATACGACAAACAAAACCCTGCCACGGCGGAGCTGTCAGTCAATCAAAAGATTACGGCGCGTAACTCCACCAAAGACGTGCGACACATTGAAATTTCGCTCGCAGGCACCGGCCTGACGTATCAGCCAGGTGATGCGCTGGGTGTGTATTTCCAAAACGACAGCGCGCTGGTTGATGCTGTGCTTGCCGCCACCGGCATTGCTGGCGACAGCCAAGTCACGCTTGGTGAGAAAAGCCTCAGCGTGCGCGAGGCGTTAACCAGCGAGCTGGAACTGACCCAAGCCTACCCGTCGTTTGTGAGCAAATACGCCGACGCCGCAGGCCTTGCCAATTTACAAGCTATCGCTGGCGACAAAGACGCACTGCGCGCCTTTTTAGCTGACAAACAAACTGCCGACGTGGTGCTGCAATACCCAGCTAGTATCAGCGCGCAGCAGCTGGTGGATGCCTTGCGTAAAATCCAGCCGCGCTTGTATTCAATTGCCTCAAGCCAAGCGGAAGTGGGCGAAGAAGTGCATTTAACCGTCGGTGTGGTGCGGTACGACGCCTTTGGCAGCACGCATTTAGGCGGCGCCTCCGGCTTTTTAGCCGAGCGCTTAACCGAAGGCGCGCCGGTCAAAGTGTTTGTCGAGCATAACGACAATTTCCGCCTGCCCAACCACGACACGCCAGTTATCATGATTGGCCCAGGCACAGGCATTGCGCCGTTTCGCGCCTTCTTGCAAGAACGCGATAACGCTGGCGCCACTGGCCAGAATTGGTTGTTCTTTGGCAACCCCCATTTTACCCGCGACTTCTTGTATCAAGTCGAATTGCAGGATTATCTGAAACGTGGCGTGTTAACCCGCTTAGACGTCGCGTTTAGCCGCGACCAAGCGCAAAAAGTCTATGTGCAAGATAAACTGAAAGCCAAAGGCGCTGAAGTTTGGTCCTGGCTGCAACAAGGTGCGCACCTGTACATCTGCGGTGATGGCAACAAAATGGCCAAAGACGTGCACCAAGCCTTGCTGGAGATCGCCAGCGAACACGGCCAGTTAAGCCTTGACGATGCCAATGACTATTTCGAACAGCTGCGTGAAAGCAAGCGTTACCAGAAGGACGTGTACTGATGAGCCAGTATCCCATTAATCCAGAGCTGCAAGTGCAAGGTCAGCTGTCAGACAACGAACGCTTAAAAGCGCAAAGCGACAACCTGCGCGGCACCATCACCACCGATTTAAAAGATGAGATCACCGGTGGTTTTACTGGCGATAACTTTATGTTGATCCGCTTTCACGGCATGTATCAACAAGACGACCGCGATTTACGTGCCGAACGCGCCGAACAAAAACTAGAGCCGCTGCACAACGTGATGCTGCGCGCCCGTTTGCCAGGCGGCATTATCAAGCCAGAGCAGTGGCTATCGATCGATGAATTCGCCCGCGAACATACCTTGTACGGCTCGATTCGCTTAACCACCCGTCAGACCTTCCAGTTCCACGGTGTGTTTAAACCGAACATCAAACCGATGCACCAGATGCTAAATAAAATCGGCATCGACTCGATTGCCACCGCCGGTGACGTCAACCGCAACGTGTTGTGTACCTCGAACCCTGTGGAATCGGTGCTGCATCAGCAAGCTTATGAATGGGCTGCGAAAATTTCCGAACATTTGCTGCCAAAAACCCGCGCTTATGCCGAAATTTGGCTCGGTGAAGAAAAAGTCGAAACCACCGAAAAACCCGAGTTGGTCGAGCCGATTTTGGGCGACACCTACTTGCCGCGGAAATTCAAAACCACGGTGGTGATCCCACCGCACAACGACGTCGACGTGCACGCCAACGATTTGAACTTTGTGGCTATTGCCGAAGACGGTCAGCTGGTTGGTTTTAACGTGTTGGTCGGTGGCGGTTTGGCTATGACGCACGGCGACAAAGCCACCTACCCGCGCCGCGCCGAAGACTTAGGGTTTATCAGCCTCGAGCATGTGCTGAAAGTGGCCGAACACGTGGTGACGGTGCAACGCGACTATGGCGATCGGGTCAATCGTAAAAACGCCAAAACCAAATACACCATCGACCGTATCGGCGTCGATGCCTTTAAAGCCGAAGTGGAAAAACGCGTTGGTGTGCCATTTGCGCCAAGTCGGCCCTATGAATTTACCCACCGTGGCGATCGCTTTGGTTGGGTCGAAGGCATTGATGGCAAACATCATTTGACGCTGTTTATCGAAAACGGCCGCTTGTTGGATTACCCAGGCAAACCGCTGAAAACTGGCGTGGCTGAAATTGCTAAAGTGCACAAAGGCGATTTCCGCATGACGGCGAACCAGAACCTGATCATCGCCGGCGTCGCTGCCGAGGATAAAGCGCAGATTGAACAACTGGCGCGCGAGCACGGCTTGTTGGACAACGTCACCGAACAGCGCAAGAACTCGATGGCTTGTGTGTCGATGCCAACCTGTCCGCTGGCGATGGCTGAAGCCGAGCGTTATTTGCCAGCGCTAGTGACGCATGTCGAAGGCATTTTGGCGAAACACGGCATCGCGGATGACCATATCATCCTGCGCGTGGTCGGTTGCCCGAACGGTTGTGGCCGCGCTATGTTGGCCGAAGCCGGTTTAGTCGGCCGTGGCCCAGGTAAATACAACCTGTATTTAGGTGGCAACACTGCCGGTACACGTATTCCAAAACTGTATTTGGACAACGTGGCCGAAGCCGACATTTTAGCCGCGCTGGATACGCTGATTGGTCGCTGGTCGTTAGAGCGTCAGCCAGGCGAATGTTTTGGTGATTTCGTGATTCGGGTCGGTGTCGTAGCGGAAGTGAAAGTCAGTAAAACCGACTTCCACGCCTAAGCACTGCAAGGGGGAAGCGGCGCTTCCCCTCATATTTTAGCGATGGATTTGCCGACGAGGTTGGCGATGAATTTGGCGATGGATGTGACGCAGCGCCATCGATGCCTAGCGCCAAAACTAAGCGCCAATCTGTGCACCAACTAAGCTGCGAACTATTCACCAAACCGTGCGCCAAACCCATTGCCCAATGAAGTGGAGAACTCCATGAGCTACCTCGATTTATTACGTTTGGATAGCGCCGGCCAAGCCGCTGCGCTTGCCGACATCAACCAACAGCTGGAAGCGCTGACGCCAAGTGCACGGGTCGAGTTTGCACTGTCGCATTTGCCCGGCGCGCATATATTAAGTTCCAGCTTTGGCATTCAAGCCGCCGTCATGCTGCATCTGGTGACTCAAGTCAAATCCGATATTCCGGTGGTGCTGACCGATACTGGCTATTTGTTCCCAGAAACTTACCGCTTTATTGACGAGTTAACCGAACGTTTGCAGCTGAATTTAAAAGTGTATCGCGCCGAGTTAAGCCCAGCCTGGCAAGAAGCCCGATTTGGCAAACTGTGGGAAACAGCAGAGGGCCTCAAGCAATACAACCACTTCAACAAAGTGGAACCGATGCAACGGGCGTTAAAAGACTTAAGCGCCAGCAGCTGGTTCGCTGGCCTTCGCCGCAGTCAAAGCAGCACCCGTACCGACACACCGATCGTTGGCATTCAGCGCGGCGTGGTGAAAATTAACCCCATCGTCGAGTGGAGCAACAAAGACATCCACTATTACCTGAAAGACCACAACCTGCCGTATCACCCATTGTGGGACCAGGGGTATGTGTCGATGGGCGACACCCACAGCACACGCCCGCTGTCGGACGGCATGAGCGAAGAAGACACCCGCTTTAACGGCCTTGGCCGCGAGTGCGGTTTGCATGTTGGGGATGGCAGTTAGCGGCCGGGTGCTAGTTGCTTAGTATTGACGTAAACGCCTGCATGCTGCAGGCGTTTTTATTTAGTCCGCTGAAGCCTCGCGCCGCCAGCGTTTGGGTAAGTATTTGTCTTGCAAGGTGCCGGTCACGGCAAACAGGATCAGCGCGCCCCAAGCAATAAAGGACATACCGGCAGGGACATTGACAATGGCGATGTATTTCAGGGCTTTACGGTTAAAGAACAGCGCCAAAATAGTTGGCAAGAACCAAAACGCAAAAAAGCTTGGGATAAACCACATAAAAAAGGTTGGTTCGGCATTTTTTAACACTTCGATGATGTCGTTCATAACGTGCTCCTTGGGTTGATGTGAGCAGTATGCTGTGGGGTGTGGCAAGCAAGGTTGAGATTGTGATAAACGGCATAACGACAGGTTCGACGGTGGCGTGGCCATGATATGCGGCGATGATAGGCGGATTGTGGTGATGGTAAGCGTTTGGTGATAACAACAGGCCATCGCAGGCAGCACGCGGCCGCCTTGTCCCTGTGGCGAAAGCATGCCAGTATGGCCCACGTACGTTTTCAAGGAGAACCGATGTGCGCGCGACTTGTGTGACCAGCAGCCTGTTGCTGGGCCTGTTATTGACACCACTCTTCAGTAACGCCGCCAGTGACACGGCTGCCGATGTGCTGCGCTTGGCGCTGCCCGCCGCCGCATGGGGCTTAAGCCAGACCGAGCAAACCGATGATGGCGCTTGGATGTTTTACAAAAGCTTTGCCACGACTATTGTCAGCACGCAGTTGCTGAAATCGACCATTTCAGCACCGCGCCCTGATGGCTCTGACGATAAAGGCTTCCCTTCAGGCCATGCGTCGATGGCGTTTCAAGGTGCGGCCTTTATGCAGCGCCGTTACGGCTGGGCGTATGGCGCACCGGCCTATGCCTTGGCCACCTATGTCGGCTACAGCCGTGTCGATAATCGGCATCATTACAGCAAAGATGTGCTGGCAGGTGCCGTACTTGGTATCGCGAGCAGTTATCTGTTTACCGATCCCGCCACGAACTGGCAGCTGCAACCGCTGTTGTCGTCGAACCAGCTTGGGCTGCAACTCAGCGGCGTATTCTAAGCGCGTATTCTAAGCGGAGGCCACCTTGAACCCAGCTAGCATCAACCCGACCACGATACAGACCACGGATGTTGACAGCGCTATGTTTGATAAAGAGCAGCGCCCCCAAACAGCAGCAACTTGGGATATTCAGGCTACAGCGCTTGCACCGTGGCTAAGGCTTGCGGGTTGAAAAACCGCGCCGGCAGTTGTTGCTCGGTCAGCGCATCATAATGCAGCACGGTCACGGCTTTGCTTTGCAACTTATCAGACAGTTGCATGGCGATCACCGCATCGCTGGGTTGTTGATTCACCAGCCGCTGCCCCCGCACAAAGCGCGCTTGTTTCGCCACTTTGCCCGATGCCAAATAAAACTCGGCCGACAGCGGAAATGCGTCAGCGGCGGCAACCAACAACTGGATGCGGGCATAACTTAAACCATCCCGCGCAGCGGTTAATTCCAATTGCCAAGCGGCTTGGGAGTGCGCCGTCACAGCGGCATCGTGCAGCTTGGTGCCAGTTACCGCGTCAACACGAACCGCCGTGATGCTGCTGATTTGATAATCCTGTTGCCAACTCAGACTGGCGACATCACCGCTGGATGCTTCGCCCATCAGTTTTTGCAGCGGCGTGATGCGCAGCGGCCGGCGCGAGCCTGGGATCTGCAGCCAGAATTGCTGATCTTGCAGCAGCACTTTTTGGCCTTTATTGATGCCATCGGTAAAAATCACCAACGACTTGCGATCTTGTCCCGCAAGTAGCTGATACGGCTGGATCTTTTCCTGCACGCCATCACGCAGCGTTTCAATACGACCGTTTAACACAAAGTTTTCCGACAAACCGCGATATTGCTCAGCCTTGCGCAGTAACGCAGCAGCGTCTGGCACTGCGGAGCTTGCGCTTGGGCTTGAGTCTACAGCGCCTGTGGCGGCAAGCGCCGGGGCGCTAGCGAACATAAACGTACTAAAACCTAGCGAACTTACTACCAGCGAACTGGCAACTAACGAACGGAAGGTGATGAGTTTGAATGATGGTTTGAACATAACGACCTCGCTTGAACGGCATCAACACAATGGATATATCGACTGTAACGGCTGATACGACTGGGCGCTGGCGCAGCTGACTAGCGGTGGATTTCACCGCTAAACGGCAGCCGGCGCCGACCAATGGTGCTAGACAAAACTCAAAGCATCCACCAAGGGTTTACGCACCGCACTGATGCTGGCTTTGGCGGCAAACGCCATACACACCACCACTAACACCACGGTTGCGATAGCGGCCAATTCGGCGCTAAAGCTGATAAACAACGGGTAGCCTTGGCTTGACCCTGGTGGCGGTGGCATCATCAACTCGACGCGACGCAATACTTCGCAGCACGCTAACGTCACGAACGTTGCGGCCAGCCCAGCCATAGCGCCCAACAAGCCCGCTTCCAATACAAAGTGACTGACAATACGCGCCCGCTGTTCGCCCAGCGCCGCCATGGTGCCAATTTCGCGTGTGCGCTCCGTCACCACTTGTGAAATGCCATGCCCGACGGCAAACAACACCAGCAACAACATCAAACAACCCATGGTGCCAAAGATACGGTTGTACAAGCCTTGCACGGCGCGAAAGAAAAAAGCGCGATCTTGCCAAGGCGTGACGAGCCATTGCGGTTGTTGTTGCGCCAGCTGTGCCGCTAAGTCGGCTTGGCTCTCCGCCGTTAACAAAAAGATATTCAGTTCGCTGATGCGATCGCTTTGCAGCAGTTGCTGGCCGGCGGCAATAGGCACATAAAGTTGGCGTTTATCTAAATCCGGCACACCGGTAGAAAACACCCCAACCACCACCACATCCAAGGCGTTTAACGCACCGCTGCTGGTTGGCGACATCAAACTGAGTTCAGTCCCGACCTCGGCTTTGAGACTACGCGCTAAGCCTTCCCCCAGCATGATGGGTACACTGGCGCTTAGATCGGGCTGCAGTGGCAACACTTGGCCAGCTTTGACGTCCAAGAACGGCCCTTTGATTTGAAACTCAGCCCCTTCAACCCCTGCGCCAACAAAGATCTCCGATTTATCGCCATTGCTAATTAAGCCGTTGAATTGCAACCGCGGCAGCACAGCTTTGACATCATCCCGCAGCAGCAATTGCCGCTGTAACTCAGGGCTTGGCACTATGCCATGCGCCAGCGGCGTGTCTTCCGACTCGCTAAAATACGCCGGATGGCTCAACGTCAAATGGCCATAATCACGCGCCGCTTTTTCCGCCAAGGATTGGTAGGTAAACAGCGCAAACCCAGCACCTAATAAGGTCGCGGTCATCGCCGCCGCACAGACAAAACCGGTGAACACAGTGCGGCGACGATGACGCCATAAATTCAACAATGCAGTGTGGATCATGAGGCACTCCTTAACTGAGGGTGGAACTGACTTAAACAGCCGTCTTTGAGTGTTAACACGCGATCACACCGCTGGTACAAGCGTGGATCGTGGCTGGCAATTAAAAAGGTGGTGTTCGCATCGCGACCAAGTTGTTGCATTAATTCAATGATTTGCTCTGCCGTTTCGCCATCTAAGTTGGCGGTAGGTTCATCGGCGATCACCAGCGGTGGACGCTTAACCAAGGCGCGAGCGATCGCCACCCGTTGCTGCTGGCCACCGGATAACTGATCCGGTTTGTGCGTAGCGACATGGCTTAAGCCGACCGCCTCCAGCATGGCCGCCGCTTGTGCCGAGCGCGTGGCTTTGGCAACGCCGAGCAAGGCCAGCGGGTATTCGACGTTTTCTTGCGCCGTTAACACCGGCAACAGGTTGTAGCGCTGAAAGATAAACCCCAGCAGATGACAACGCAGCTCGGTCAGGGCCGCGATGTCTGTCGGCACCTGTCGGCCTTGCAGGTAAATCTGCCCTTGGTCTGGTGTATCCAATAACCCCAGCAGATTTAACAAGGTGGACTTGCCGCTGCCCGATGGCCCACACAAGGCCACCATCTCACCGGCATTGATCTCAGCCGAGACGCCCCGTAACGCCTGCATGCGGGCGGCACCTTGGCCATAACTTTTGCTTAATGCATCAAACTTCAACATAGTGCCTCCGGCAAACGCAGTGAATGATGAGTGGATGGTTGGGTTAATTGGCATGCGTCAGTTGCTGACGCCATTGATTGGCTTGCGCCGCATCACCTGCACGTTCCGCTGCTTGGCTTGCACAGCTGTACACCGCGTTTTTCGCTGCCGCTGGCGCATATGCAAACCCTGGGTTTTGCAGCTGGCCTTTGAGCAAGCCATAACCTTGGTCAAACCGTTTGAACATGTCGGGCAAGTGGATAAAGGTGCAGCCCGCAATGGTGTGCACTTGCATGGTCAAGGCCATCACCGCTGCATCCGGTTTGTGTTGATCTGGGGTTGGCAGCAGGCGCAGCGCTTTGTCCAAGCGAGCCAAGCCTTGTTCGGCGGCTTTCATTTTGTTCCACGGCATCATGGCGTGTTTGGCGCCACTGGTTTCCACCGCACCTAACATGGCTTGGATCTCCAAATCGGTAGGCTGCTTTTTCAGCTCCGCTGTTAAAGTGGCAAGCGCCTGTTCATTGGCATCGGCATCGCCAGTTACGCCGCTGACATACACCGGCATTAAATGCGCAGAACCGGCCACGCTGCTGGCGCTTCCCAGTGCCAAGATGCAGGCCAAAACCAACTGACGAGTGCTAAAACGAGTAAATGTGTGCATAAGATTCTCCTTGGGGTGTGGCGGCCTGGGCTAGTCAGCACAGGCTTCGCAATACACACACTGTAAGACGCACACCGCCGCAACGCTTGAGCAACTGACCAACCGCCAAAAACGCCGCTAAACGGCAAAAAACGCCGACCAATGGCGACAGCCGCTACGATGACGAGGCATGCTTCTTCTTTGGTTGCAAGGATGTTAATGTGGGGAAAGCAAGACTGAAGAATACTTGTGAATACATCCTTCTGCGTAACCAAACGCTCAACGTCCAAAGGTCGTGGTGATAAGAATGAATACCTATCGTGGCTTGATTGTAACCCTCGCTTTCACTGGCTTTATGTGCGCATCGAGTGCCGTTAGCGCAACGCAAGATGAGATATCGACTGATATGAAAACCTTAAGTGGCCCAGCCCCTATCATCCTGATGACACCACGATATCCTGATGACTTCATTGAAAAAAATCTTTCAGGCCGTGTAGAAATGGCATTCACCATCGACAGCGATGGCAAACCTACCGATATACGTGTCGTGAATGACGCCAATGCGGAGTTAGCCCAAGAGGCCGTGCACACCTTGACACGCAACATGTATTCACCAGCATATGCAGGACAAAAAGTGGTTGTTGAAGCCGAGTTTCATTTACCAAGCCGCAGCAAATAATGCCAAGCCACTGCAAAATGAAATCCCAATTGGTTATTCGGTGAGGTGCCCACATGCAACAACTCGCGATCATGTGTGTGTTGTGCAGCGCTGCGATTGTCTGCCTGCTCGGGGTCGCCCATTGGGTGCTTACGTTTTTCAGTGACAAGTTCCAGCCCCGCGATCAGAGCCTACTGCTCCATCTGCAGCGCGAATCGCCCCAACTGACCCGTCAAACCAGCATGTGGCGCGCTTGGATAGGCTTTAACGCCAGCCATAGTCTTGGCGCTATTTTTTTCGGCTTGAACCTTGGTTATTTCGCGCTTGTCGAACCGGCAATCTTAATGAATTCGTACTTTTTGCAAGGACTTAGCCTGACGTTTTTGCTTGGCTACGTGCTATTGGCGCGCCGCTACTGGTTCAACATCCCATTACGTGGCTGCATGGCCGCTAGCTTATTGTTTATAGCAGCCATACTGCTCTGGCATAACTAACGGGGCAATGTCACAGCGGCAAAGTGAATATATGATGCATTGGGCGACTGCTGCATGAAAACCGCCCCTTCTCTGGGCAAACGCGAAAACCAACTTGTGGGACCGCGGTATTTTGTGATGAACCATAATTAAATTACAGTGGATGGCTTAGGTGGTTAGTGGCTGTCCAACTATGTTGCCCGCCCTTTACTTGTATAGTTCTATAAATCGTTCTTCGGTTAATTTTTTTAAGCTATCAAAATACTTATCAATTTCTGCCTCGTCGCCGTTTTCCACCAAAGAGACAAAGTTATCAATTTCTTTAGTAATAGGATGGAGAGGGTTAATTAATGGATATACCGATTTTACCATTTTAATTGCCGACAAATCCCGATTGTTGTAAAAATCGAGAATTCCGAATTGGATTTTTGACAAATCACATACAAGCCATTTTTGCTGATTAGATGAAATATATTTTTCAAGTGATACGAGGCTATTAATTTCCTGCAATATAGGCATGTTGTAATTTACAGAATCTGCAATTTTTTCTGATATCTGATCTTCAGTTGATAGTGACTTGTCCAAAAAAATTTCTCGATCATTAATGTCTGCATAGTAATTACTGAAAACAATTATATCTGAGGACGGGAGGCATATTTTTGGAGTAAGCCAAAATGATAGGCTAACCGCGTGTCGATAGTTATTTATTAGAAATCCTCTTTGAATTTCTTCTTTAGCTGTCGAATCTAAAATGGCATAGGCTTCCCTAGATTTCTTGCATATTTTAAAATTTGGATGCATTGATATTATTTTTTTTACACTTTTTAAATTCATGATTTACACCTATTCTAGAGGCGGTACAAATACAAATTCGGAAAATTTGAATTCGCTAAGTTGTTTATATATTTAGATGTTTTGTGGGGACCCGTCAGGTTACATACTTTGAATCAAAGCAAACAATTCTTCTTTAAATTCCTTATACATAAAACCGCTTTTTTTATTAGGAGAAAACAACCTGAGGTATCCCCAGAAGTTGTATAGATAAAACAATAATTTAGGTGAAGACGGGAACATTCATGGCAGTTCCTGATCTGATCTTTCGCCAAAAACACCATATCTA
>JACCDZ010281148.1_pt1 | contig 88500 bp, 82 predicted proteins | sample 7449551 | NCBI WGS metagenome assembly JACCDZ01 (sample SAMN15323452, study PRJNA562643) | freshwater metagenome | isolation source: river surface water | place: USA:Blue River Watershed | collected 2017-08-18
ACCGCCCCAGCGATAGGTGCGTGCCAGTCCGATCGCCAGATCCTCGTCATCCCAGTCAAACGGCGTGGGGTTCAGCAGGTCCAGGCGCTTGCCGGACGGCAGGCGTACCCAGGCGCGGGCGCTGTCACTGTTCATCAGTCATGTCTTTTGTGGGAGCGGCCTGTGGGAGCTGTCTGTGGGAGCGGCTTCAGCCGCGAACCTGTTGTCATGTCATTCGCGGCTAAAGCCGCTCCCACAGACAGCTCCCACAGCAGAGTTTCACAGGCCATTGCCACAAGCCGGTCAGGGCGCATCTGCCAGCGCTTGCGCTTCGGCAACGTTGATGGTGCCTTCGTAAATCGCGCGGCCGGTGATGGCGCCGATGATGCCGCTGTTGGCGACCGTCTTCAGGCGCTTGATGTCGTCGATGTTGGTGACACCGCCTGATGCAATCACGGGAATGCCGCCATCACGGGCCAGCTGTGCAGTGGCTTCCACGTTCACGCCCTGCATCATGCCGTCGCGGGCGATGTCGGTGTAGACGATGGCGCTGACGCCGGCATTGCGGAACTGCTGCGCCAGATCGACCGCCTGCACGGTGGATACTTCAGCCCAGCCATCGGTGGCGACGAGGCCGTCTTTGGCATCGATGCCGACAATAATCTTGCCCGGAAAGGCATTGCAGGCATCGACCACAAACTGCGGGTCTTTCACGGCCTTGGTGCCGATGATGGCGAACGACACGCCGGCTTTCACATAGGCTTCAATCGTTTCCAGCGAACGGATGCCGCCACCGATCTGGATGGGCAGGTTCGGGTATTTTTTCGCAATCGCGGTGACAATCTCGCCGTGAATCGGCGTGCCGGCAAACGCGCCGTTCAGGTCGACCAGGTGCAGGCGACGTGCGCCTTGCTCCACCCAGTGCGTGGCCATGCCAACCGGGTCGTCAGAAAATACGGTGTCGTCTTCCATGCGGCCCTGTTTCAGGCGCACGCATTTGCCGTCTTTCAGATCGATGGCGGGGATAATCAGCATGGTCACGTTCTCGTCAAACAGTCACGCGCATGACAATGAACATGCCGGCGCGTGAAAAGAAAAATCAGGGAGCCCAGTTCAGGAAGTTCTTCAGCAGCGTCAGGCCTGCGGTCGAACTCTTTTCCGGATGAAACTGCACGGCAAACATGTTGTCGCGCGCCAAGGCGCAACAGAAGTCCAGACCGTAATGCGACTTGCCGGCACACAGTGCCGGATCGGTCGGCGCGCAATAATAGCTGTGCACAAAATAAAAGCGGCTGCCATCTGCAATGCCGTTCCACAATGGATGTGCCTGCGTCTGCCAGACTTCGTTCCAGCCCATGTGCGGCACTTTCAGCTTTTCGCCATTTTCCACGCGGTCATTGCCAAAGAATTTCACGTCGCCGGCATAAATGCCCAGACCATCCACGCCGTTGTTTTCTTCCGAGCGTGCCAGCAGCGCCTGCATGCCGACACAAATGCCGAGCATTGGCTTGTTGCCGATGATTTCGCGCACTTCGGCGTCCACACCGTAATGTTTCATCTCGGCCATGCAGTCGCGCATGGCGCCCTGACCGGGCAGCACAATGCGATCGGCCGCGCGCACGCGCACCGGGTCGTTGGTCACTTCCACGCGGCTGGCACCCACATGCTCAAGGGCTTTCGCCACCGAGTGCAGGTTGCCCATGCCGTAATCCAGAACAGCAACAGTCGTCATGGATTACAGGCTGCCCTTGGTGGACGGCATGACGCCCTGCATGCGCGGATCAAGTTCCACGGCACCGCGCAGTGCGCGTGCAAAGGCCTTGAACACCGTTTCAATCTGGTGATGCGCATTGCGGCCACGCAGGTTGTCGATGTGCAGCGTCATGCCGGCGTGATTCACAAAGCCCTGAAAGAATTCATAGAACAGGTCCACGTCGAAATCGCCGACACGGGCGCGGGTGTATTCCACGTTGAATTCCAGACCGGGGCGGCCGGAGATGTCGATCACCACGCGCGACAGCGCCTCGTCCAGCGGCACATAGGCGTGTGCATAACGACGGATGCCTTTCTTGTCGCCAAGCGCCTTGGCAAACGCCTGGCCCAGCGTGATGCCGGTGTCTTCGGCGCTGTGGTGGGCATCGATGTGCAGGTCGCCCTCGCAGGTGATGTCGAGGTCGATCAGGCCATGCCGCACGATCTGGTCCAGCATGTGGTCCAGGAAGGGCATGCCGGTATTAAGCTTGCCCTGTCCGGTGCCGTCCAGATTGATGGCTACGCGGATGCGGGTTTCATTGGTGTTGCGAACGACTTCGGCCTGGCGAGCAGTCATGGGGGAACTCGTGCGGGATCAAAACGGCATTATACCCTGCCCGCTCCCGGCAGGCACCCGGGGCCACAAATGCCGGGCTTTGTGCTACCGTCCGCATCGTCCTGTGGGTTATTTGCTGGAGTTGTCATGCCTGTTCTGGTTTCGGTTGCCGCCGCCCCCCTCTCCCCGCACATTGCTGCCGACCTGGAGAAGGTCTATGCCGACTCTCCGGAGTTTGTGTCTGCCGCCGCCGCGGTGCAGGTACTGGCCGATGCCGTCAGTGATGGCGACACCCTCTATGTGGGTGTCTTCAATGGCCACTATATAGCCTCGGTGCTGGTACGCGGCGAGACCGATACCCGCTACCTGCGCTACCTCTGCGTACACCACGCCACGCGTGGCCGCGGTGTGGCCGACCGTCTGGTGGAAGAGGTGCGTCGCCTGGAGCTGGAGCGCAAGACGCGCTGGCTGGAGGCTGACTTTGACCTTACCCAGGAAGGCGTGCCCGAGATGCTGCTGGCCATGGGCTTCATTCCGCACGGTGCGCAAGGCCAGTACCGCTGCCTGATTGAGTCTGACGCCTTACCGCTGGCCTGATCCGGGGCTCCTCCGGCCCCACTCCCGTCTGCCCCTCACGGTCTCACCTAAACGGTCATTTTGCCGGCCTGTGGTGCGTTGCTGCGTGCCGGGCCGTGTGTCATATTCCATTCTGTTCCTTGTCGCAGTATGTTCGGGCTACCCCTGTCCGGCCGGTTTCCGCTTGCCCGGACAACGCAAAATCCGTCAGAAAAAGGAGTTCCCATGCGGGCAATCACAGGTGCCTGTGCCTTGCTGGCCGTCACATTGCTGACCGGCTGCACGGCAATGAAAGAAAGTACGCCGATCCGTGACGAGGCCGTCAAGAAAGGCCTGGTGATTGTGCGCTCCCTCCCGAAGGCGCTGCCCGGCAAAGCCGCACCGGTGCCCGACTCCCAGTACGTCCTCGTCAATGTCGATTCCGGGGTGGTCCAGCTGATCGATATGGCCATGCCCATTCCCTTTGTGACCGGGTTTGCGGCCGACCAGATCAACCAGCATGCCGCCAGCAAATACAAGGCGCCCTATGCCAGCGTCGACCCCTACGCCATTGCCGTGGAGCGCATGGAGGGCAGTCCGCTGCTGAGTGGCCGGCCCGATGCACTGCACCTGTTCCCGTTTGTTTATGCCGTTGAAGGCAGTGATGACATGTACCGCATGACGCTGGTCTTTCGTGTGGAAAGTGAGGGCTGGCTGGGCCGTTACATGTACCACCTGCCGCAGATTCTCACGGCGGCCAGCCTGAAAAATCCGTCGCCCGAACAGTTGCAGCAACTGAGCACCGAGTTGATGACCGGGGCCACAACATTGCGCCAGCTGATGGAGCGTGATGCCCGTGGCGAGCTCAAGCCTACCGGGACCAAGGTCGATATTGGCAGCCTTTATCTTGTCGGCTCCAATATCGGTGGTGTTGTGTCCGCCGGCCTCATGCATTACCCCGATACCGATCTTGCAGAAGAGGGCGAGGACTACGTCATTGTCCGCTCCAAAGGGGACATGAAGGCCAATGCCAATGCCGGTGGTCTGGTGTTTGGCGTGCATTATTTTCACAAGAACCAGCTGCATACATTCAAGAAGAAGGAGACAGTGCAATGAGCAAACAGGAACGTAACATGTCAGGGCGTCTGGCTGCTCCCGTACTGACGGCACTGCTGCTGGGCGCCTGTGCCAGCCAGCCGGCACCGGTCTCAAATGCTGCACAGGCAAGCGCCGCTGCCGCCGACAAAAAGCCGGAGTTTGGCCAGTGGGGCGTAGAAACGCAGTACATTTCCCCTGATATTGCGCCGGGCGATGATTTTTACCGGTACGTCAACAAGGGCTGGCTGGATACCGCAACCATCCCGGCCGGCTTTCCCCTCAATGGCTCCTTCATCGACCTCATGCTGCGTACCGAGCAACAGGTGCAGGCCATCATCAAGGATCTCAAGCAGCAGCAGGCGGCAACCGGCACGCCGGCGCAGCAGATTGCCGACATGCACGCCAGTTATGTCGACATGGCACGCCGTAACGCCCTGGGCAGCAGCATGCTGATGGACGAAGTGAACGCCGTTCTGGCCATTACGGACCGCCGCGAGATTGCCCGCCGCATGGGGGCCACCGGGCATACGTCCATCGCCAACATCGGCGTGTTGCCCGATTCCGACAATCCCGAGCGTTATGCCCTGATCATGCAGCAAGGCGGCCTTGGCCTGCCGGGGCGCGACTACTACCTGAAGCAGGAAGAGCCCTATGCCGGCCTGCGTGCCGCGTATGCCAGCTACATTGAAGGCGTGCTCACCCGTGCCAATGTGCCACAGGCGCGCCAGAAGGCCGCCGCCATCCTGGCGTTTGAAACGGCACTGGCCCAGCAGCACTGGACGCCCGCCCAGGCCCGCGATGCCGTGCGCAACCATCACCCCATGTCCGTACAGGCCCCCGGTTTTGAAGGGACCGTTGCGCGCCAGCACAGCAAAACTCCGGCAAAAGACCTGGTCAGTTATGCCCCGGGCTTTGACTGGCCTGCCATGCTGGCCGAGAGCGGCTATGGTGACGTGACCACCATCGACGTAAACACCGACACCGCTATTCGCGGCATGGCCGCACTGTTTGCCAAAACACCGGTAGAAACCCTGCGCGCCTACATGGCCTATCACTATCTCGACAACCACGCGCCCCTGCTGTCGGAGGAATGGGAAAACGCCCACTTCGACATGTTCAGCCGTCGCCTGTCCGGCATCAACGAACAGCGCCCGCTGGATGTGCGGGCCGTGCAGATTCTCAACAGCACGCTGGGCGAGCAGCTTGGCAAGGTGTATGTCGAGCGTCATTTCCCGGCCGAGTCCAAGGCCGCCATCGACAAGCTGGTGAAGTTCTTGCGTCTGGCGTTTCACGACCGCCTCACCCAGGTCGACTGGATGGATGAGGCCACCCGCCAGCAGGCACTGGCCAAGCTGGATGCCATTACCACCAAGATCGGCTATCCGGAGAAGTGGCACGACTACAGCAGCCTCGTCATTCGCAAGGATGATCTCGTTGGCAACATGCACCGCTATCATGAGTGGCAGATGAAGGATTCGCGGGCCAAGCTCGACGAACCGCTGCGGCGCTGGGAGTGGGGCATGAACCCGCAGGACATCAACGCCTACTTCAATCCGCTGGGTGCAGAAATAGTGTTTCCGGCCGCCATCCTGCAGCCGCCCTTCTTTGATCCCAAGGCCGATCCGGCCGTTAATTACGGCGCCATCGGCATGGTCATCGGTCACGAACTGGGCCACGGCTTTGATGATCAGGGCAGCCGGTATGACGGCACCGGTGCGCTGCGCAACTGGTGGGGCGATGAGGCACGGCGCAAGTTTGACCTGCGCACCAGCGAGCTGGTCAGGCAGTACGACCAGTTCTCGCCACTGCCGGGGCTGAATGTAAAAGGCCGGCTGACGCTGGGCGAAAATATCGGCGATCTGGGCGGCATGTCGATTGCGTGGGCGGCCTACCAGAAACTGGTGGCGCAGGATTATCAGGGCAAGGCCCCCGTCATTGACGGCTACACCGGCAACCAGCGCTTTTTCCTGGGCTATGGCCAGTTGTGGCGCGGCCTTACCACCGACGGTTTCCTGCGCAACCAGGTGCTCACCAACCCGCACAGCCCCAACGAGTACCGCGTGAATGGCGTGTTGCGCAATTTCACGCCCTGGTACGAGACCTACAAGGTGGGGCCGGAGCACAAGATGTACCTGCCGCCTGAACAGCGCGTCAGCGTCTGGTAAGCCGCATGAGTTTTTTTAAACCGGCCTCCCCCGAGGCGCGCCTGCACAACCTGGACAAGCGCTGGCTGATGCTGGCGCTGATTACCGGTGCATTGCTGATTTATCTGGCGGGCGCGTTACGCTCACCCTATCAGTACGTCGATCCGAATTTTGTCATTGGCTACTTTGCAACCGAGTTGCAGGTAGTGGCGTACCTGTTGCTGATCACGCTGCTGTTTTTGCCGGCGGACCGTATCGGCCTGCGCCGCCCGCAAATGGCACGGCCCCGTTACCTGTTGCCGTTTGCCCTGTGGCTGCTGGTGGCACTGGGCACGTGGCTGACGGTGCGCATGAGCGTGCCGCTGGCGGTGACAGCCAATGCGATTGATCCGTGGTTAATCCTGCGCACTACGCTGGTGGTTGGCGTGACGGAAGAGTGGGTGTTTCGCGGACTGGTCTTTGCCGCACTGGCGCGCTGGCTGGGCTTGCGGCGCGGTGCCTATGCCGCACTGGCCGCCTTTGGTGCGTTTCACCTGATGAATATGGTGGTCGGCATGCCGGTGGCGGGCGCACTGGCGCAGATGGTGCTCGCCTTCATGAGTGGCTCCATCCTCTTGCTGGCTGCCGTGAGCACACGCTCGCTCTGGGTGCCCATGCTGGGGCACGGGCTGTATGACTTTGTTGTTTTTGACATTGGCCGCATGGTGCAGGCAAGCGGTGACATCAGCGTGGCGCCACTGGTGGTGATGGCAAACGGCATAGTGTTTTCGATTGTCTGTCTGGTGCTGATCGCACGTCTGCCGGATGAAGAGCCCTATCATCCATGAAGGCCGTCGGTCTCTATCGCTACTTGCCGGTTACAGACGTCGAATCACTCGTCGATGTTGATATCGCAAAGCCCGAACCCACCGGCCGTGATCTGCTGGTAGCGGTTCGCGCCATATCGGTAAACCCGGTTGACACCAAGGTGCGTGCACCCAAAGAAAAAACCGAAACGCCGCCGCGTGTGCTGGGTTGGGATGCCGCCGGCGAAGTGGTTTCCATTGGTGCCGACGTACAGCACTACGCTGTGGGTGATCGCGTGTTTTATGCCGGCGACATCACACGCCCCGGCAGCAACAGCGAGTATCAACTGGTTGATGAGCGGATTGTTGGCCGAGCGCCAGTCACGCTTGATTTTGCCCAGGCAGCGGCGCTTCCCCTTACCAGTATTACGGCGTGGGAGGCCCTGTTCGATCGTCTTGGTATTTCACGTGCTGGCGATGATGCCGGTAAAACCATCCTGATCATTGGCGGTGCCGGTGGCGTTGGCTCAATCGCCATCCAGCTGGCCAGCCGTATTGCACGGCTCACGGTGATTGCCACAGCGTCGCGCCCCGAATCCGGCGACTGGGTGAAAAAGCTGGGTGCCGATCATGTGGTCAATCACCGCAAGGCACTTGATGTGGAGTTGCGGTCAATCGGTGTGCCGGCGGTCGATTACATCCTGTGCCTTAACAACACCGTACAGCACTGGCCTGCCATGGCAAATGCCATCGCCCCGCAAGGGCGCATTTGCTCCATCGTCGAGGCAGGCGAGCCGCTCAATCTTGATCTGCTTAAAAGCAAGAGCGCCAGTTTTGCCTGGGAGTTCATGTTTACCCGCGCCATGTACCAGACCCCTGACATGATCGCCCAGCAGCATCTGCTGAATGCAATTGCGGACTACATTGACGATGGCGTGCTCGTCACTACCAGCAACACAGTCATCCGCCCGATCAATGCGTGCAATCTGCGGCAGGCACATGCACTGGTTGAACAGGGTGATGCCATAGGCAAGGTTGTGCTGGCTGACTGGTAACAGGTTTTACCTGCTGGCGGTCACTGCTGAGGCGGCACGGTGCCGGATTTGGGTTGCCAGGCACAGTAGCCGGGGCGCGGGCCAATCTGCGGATGGTTGCGGCAGGTGTCCGGGCGATTTGCATAAATGGTGCAAAGCCGGCTGGCCGGATCAAGGTAGCGGCAATCCCCGTTAGCCCGCCGGGCCAGCGTGAACAGGCCACTCTTGTGGTTGAAGTGCCCGATGATGCCGGCCTTGGTCAGGCGACGGGCAATCTGCTTTAGCGGCTCCTGCCGTTCAAATTCGTCGGCCTCGCCCAGACGGATCAAATCCTCCAGACGCACTTCCACCGGCAGGCTGCAGCAGGTGCCACGGCAGCTTGCGCACAGGGTTTTGTGATACTTCACCCACGTATCCAGCCGCTCGGTATCGGCGGCCACAGCCAGTTTTTTCATGACGGTCATGCGGTCGGGCGTGTGTTTGCAGAAGGAAGGATGCCGAGGGTGATGTCCCACGACACCCGCCTGCGGATTCTACGCCGACCGGTGCATTGGGGGCAGTGGTGCGAGGGGATATGTCTTCAGGGCATCACGCCAAAAAGAAAAGCCGGCGCACATCATGCCGCCGGCCTTCAGATTGATGTGAGCGGATGCAGCCTTACCGGGGCGATGATTTGGCCGGCCGATTGCGCAGCGCGGTTTTCGCGTTTTGTGTTGCCGGACGCGGAAACTTTTCATGCAGGAACGAGAGCAGGGCGCTGTGATCATGCAGCCGGTGCATGGCTGCCCGTGCCCGCTTGTAATCATGCTTGAGCGCGCTCAGTGCGCTGGTTGTATCGCTACGGAGGTGAGTGAGCGCCGTCGTTGCATCACTACGGAAATGCTGCACCTTTTCCGACAGCTGCTGCAGGGCGTCGCCCTCGGTGAACGGCTGCGGTTGTCCCGCCGCCTTGTGCTGCGTGATCTTTCTGGATTCCATGGTGGCCACCTTCAAGAATCAGTGCGTGCCAAGTACCGCATCAGTCTCGTCACGACTCTGGGCACTGGTAAGTGTCCCGTTCCAGGGACGGCTGTCGAGCCCCGGCGAGGCGAATGCACGCGCCCGGCGACATAACGTTACGGTCTGATCGGAGGGCGTGATGAAACCGTACTCCTCCCGGCCTGTCGCTTCAATGACAACAGGCCCATTCCATTAAGCCAGTCCGCACCAAAAGAACCGTGCATTAGGCGAGTGCCATCTAAGGAAAATGGTCCGGTGCCTGCAGGCAGCAACAATCAGGGCACTCAGTTCGCCTGACGGCAATCCCCCAGGACCAGGCCGCCCGGCTGCATGTTGACGACAGTGCCGGTCAGGGTCGCGAAGTTGCCTTCGGACAAGGTGAGGAAGAACTTGGCCTGGTCTTTGGCCAGTGCGCACTTGATCTGGTAGTTAAGGTCGTTGAACTGGGTTTCCTGACGCACACCGAGCAGGCCGCGGGTTTGCGTGACCAGATAATTCACTTCCATGTCGCCGTGCAGGGGCGAACCGGTAACCGTGTAGATCTGCCCGTCCACGCGGTATTTGCGGCCGATGTACTTGGCGCGCACCGAGGCAAAGGCCTCTTCGTACTCACCCGACGATGCCGATACGCCGGTGCCAATCAGGGCGCGGCTTAACTGGCCCTTGCTGGCCACAGGTGCCAGCGCCTTTTTAACCACCTTGCCGATTTCGGCGGAGAGCTTTTCGGCCTTGGCATCCGTTACCTTGTTGATGCCGGTTTTCTCGCGCGCGGCAGCGGCAATGGCATCGCCTTCCTTGCCGGTCTTGAGTTTTGCCAGCAGCGAACAGAATTCGGTACGCACGGCAGCAGCGTCGGTTTTCTGGCCACGGGCCAGCTTGGTGCTGATGCTTACCTTGCCGGACTTGTCGGCCGTGGCCAGCATCACAACGGCGGGGTTGTTGCTGTCCTGGATGAAATACAGCTCGCCGGCGCCACCCCTGATGAGCTCGCCACCCACCTTGTAGCCGCTATCCAGCGCAATCTGTTGCAACTGCCCCAGCGCACTTTGCGCACTCAGGCCCGGCACCTTCACCTGGCCGGAAAAGAACAGGCCGTTGCGAGGATCACCCACTGACTGAAAACTGTCTTCGCAGCTCTGCGCCAGCGCAAAACCCGAAAGCATCAAAAGACCTGCTGCGAAAACTGCCTTATTCATGGGTATCCTCCTGATTCCTGCGCCATCCGCGCGATTGGGACAGCTATTGTCATGCGTTGCACGGCGGCTGGCCCGGCGCAAATTCTGCCTGCCGCCAAGCTGGCATGTCCAGCTTGGGCGGGCGTCGTGCAATGGTAGAACGGCAGCATCCTAAGCTGCTTGCCGCTGTCAGTATTTGATTCGCCAAAAAAGCAAAAAGCCCGCAATTGCGGGCTTTTCCATTTGGAGCGGGCGATGGGAATCGAACCCACGGCTCTAGCTTGGGAAGCTAGGGTATTACCATTATACGACGCCCGCTTTGGTGACGTGCTGCGTGGCAGCGGCGCTGATGGTACGGATTTCAACCTGATTAGTCGACAGTCCTGCACCGCAGCCATCCCCTTTGTGCTTTTTCCCTGTTGGCAGGCCGGTTAGCCAAGTGGCTAAGGGCATGGTTTACCCGTCATGGCTACCGGAAATCTCCTTTGGCGGGCTGACGCCCGTCAATTTTCACAACAATTCAGCAGCAATATCTGCACTGTGACCGTTTGACAGTGGCCGTGCAAGAGTTGAGAATGGTTCTCATCTCCTCTATGGCTTGCATTACTGCCGTGAAACTATCCGATCTGCCCCGTTTTGTTGTCGGTACGGTGCGTACCGTCGAGGCCACCAGTGGCGATGACCCCATCGCCCGTCGTCTGGCCGACCTCGGTTTTGTGCCGGGCGAGACCGTGCGCCTGATTGCCACGGGGCCCATCGGGGCCGATCCCCTGCTGGTGCAGGTAGGTTTCACCCGCTTTGCCCTGCGCCGTTCCGAGGCCGCACGGGTGCGACTGGAGGTGCCGGCATGATGACCGCCGTGACGCTGCAGCGCATTGCCCTGGTGGGCAACCCCAACTGCGGTAAAACCTCGCTGTTCAACCTGCTGACCGGTGCCCGCCAGAAGGTCGCCAACTACGCCGGCGTTACCGTCGAGCGCAAGGAAGGCCGCCTCACGCTGCCCTCGGGCCGTACCCTGCAGGTGCTGGATTTGCCCGGTGCCTATTCGCTGGATGCCACCAGCCCGGACGAGGCCATCACCCGTGCCGTGTGCCTCGGCGAGCAGCCCGGCGAAGCCGCCCCCGATCTGCTGGTGTGCGTGGCCGATGCCACCAACCTGCGCCTGCACCTGCGTTTTGTGCTGGAAGTGCGCCGGCTGGGCAAGCCCATGCTGCTGGCGCTGAACATGATGGACGATGCCCGTCGTCGCGGTATCGAAATCAACGTGCAAAAGCTGTCGGAGCGCCTGGGCATTCCGGTGGTGGAGACCGTGGCGGTCAAACGCGGTGGTGCGGCGGCGCTGTTGCAGCAACTCGATGGCGAGCTGCCGGCGGTGCCTTCCATCCTCAATAATCACACCGACCTGCATGCCGAAGTGCGCGCCCTCATCAGTGACGCCGTGGTAATGCCGCGCCGTACCGATGAACGTGACGACAGCATTGACCGTGTGCTGCTGCACCCGGTGGCGGGCCTGATCATTCTGGCCGCCATCCTGTTCATGATTTTCCAGGCGGTGTTTTCCTGGGCTGCACCGTTCATGGACCTGATTGATGGTGGTGTCGGTGCGCTGGCCACCGCAGTGGCCGGTGTGCTGCCCGATGGCATCCTGAAAAGCCTGCTGGTCGACGGCATCATTGCCGGTGTGGGTGGCGTGCTGATTTTCCTGCCGCAAATCCTCATCCTGTTCTTCTTCATCCTGTCGCTGGAAGAGTCCGGGTATCTGCCGCGTGCGGCCTTTCTGCTGGATCGCCTGATGTTCAAGGCCGGCCTCAGTGGTCGTGCCTTCATTCCACTGCTGTCGAGTTTTGCCTGTGCCATTCCCGGCATCATGGCCACGCGCAGCATCAATGATCCGCGTGATCGCCTGACCACCATCATGGTAGCGCCGCTGATGACCTGCTCGGCCCGTCTGCCGGTGTATGCCCTGCTGATTGCCGCTTTTATCCCGGCGCAAACCGTGTGGGGCATTTTCAACCTGCAGGGGCTGGTGCTGTTTGGCCTGTATGCCGGCGGTATCGTGAGTGCGCTGCTGGTGGCCACGGTGATGAAGCTGTTCCGTAGCGACAAGAGCGAGCACGCCCTGCTGCTGGAGCTGCCCAGCTATCGTCTGCCGGACTGGCGCAGTGTGGGTCTGGGTCTTTATGAGCGCGCCGGCACCTTCCTGCGTCGCGTGGGCGGCATCATTCTGGCGCTGACCGTGCTGCTGTGGTTTCTTGCCAGTTTTCCGGCGCCACCGGAAGGCGCGCTTAACCCCGCGATTGATTACAGTTTTGCCGGCCGCATCGGCCATGCACTCACCTACGTTTTCGCGCCCATCGGCTTTACCTGGGAAATCTGCATTGCACTCATTCCCGGCATGGCCGCGCGCGAAGTGGTGGTGGCCGCGCTGGGCACGGTATATGCGCTGTCCGGTAACGAAGACGCCGTTACCCATCAGCTGGGTGGCCTGATCGCCGCGCAGTGGTCACTGCCCACCGCGCTGTCGCTGCTGGTGTGGTTTGTCTACGCCCCGCAATGTGTGGCCACGCTGGCCACCGTGCGCCGCGAGACCGGCTCCTGGCGCCAGGTTGGCATCATGACGGTATACCTGTTCGGTCTGGCCTATCTGGCCTCGTTCATCACCTATAACGTGGCGCAGGCGCTGCTGTGAGCATCATGCTGCAGTGGGTGGTGGTGGCCATGATGGTGGGCTGGAGCCTGCATGTGGCCTTTCGCCGCCTGCTGCCCCGCCAAAGCCGCGCACTGCAAACCCGTCTGGGTGAATTCTGCATGAGGCATGGCTGGCTGCGGCTGGCGCACCTGCTGCATGCCACCGTGCCCCCCGTACCCGGTTGCGCCCAGGCGTGCCCCGGTTGCGATACCGTCTGCAGCACGCCTGCTGCGCCGGCAGAACAGCCGGTCAAGTGGCGTTCGCCTCCCTCCTCGGGTGCCTGTCACTAAGCGTGTGACATCCGGCGACAAAACCCGCCTTGTTAGGCCACACTATTAACGGTAAAAACCCAGACAGCTATTGCTGACTATTCTGCTGTCTTTGCAAGGACGTTCCCATGAAGCGCGCTCTCCTCATTCTGGCCGGTGTTGTGGGTGGCATTGTTGCCCTCGTCGGTATCGCCATTGCCATTGTGCTGTTTGTTATCGACCCCAATGACTACAAGGCAGAAATTGCCGATCTGGTGAAAAAGAACACCGACAGCGAGCTGGTCATCAGCGACCGCATGGAGTGGGCCATCTGGCCCAATATCGGCGTCAGGCTGGGCAAGACCACGCTGAGTGATCCGGTGGCCAAAGAGACGCTGGTGTCGGTCGACAAGGCGGCGGTGAGCGTGCAGGTGATGCCGCTGTTTGCCAGCCGCATCCAGATTGATGCGGTGAGTCTGGATGGCGCCAAAGTGCGTTTTATCCAGCATGCCGACGGCACCACCAGCTGGGACCGTTTGCTGGCAAAACTGGCCAGCAAGCCGGAAGAAAAATCCGAAAAGGTGGCGTTCAACGTCAAGCAGCTGGATGTGCGCAACACCTCGCTGTATCTCAAGGATGAAAAGGCCGGTGTGGAACGCACCGTCGACAACATCATCGTGAAAGCAACCGACATCGATCCGGGCAAAAGCTTTCCCGTGGAAGCACTGTTCGATTTCACCCAGAAAGATGCTGCCGGCAAAACCGTACTGGCAAAGAATTCGTTCTCGGCCAATGTCAGTCTTGATCAGGACAACGAAAAATACGCACTGGGCGCACTGGTGTTCACCAGCGACCTGTCCGGCACGCTGTTGCCGGCACCGGCAGTGATCAGCCTGAAGGGTGATGTGGCGGCAGACATGAAGGCACAGCAGGTGCAGGTGAACGGCCTGGACCTGAGTGCCGAGTACAAGGACCCGGCACTCACGGCACCGGCCACGGTCAGTGTGAAAGGCAATGTGAATGCCGACATGGCCAAACAGCTGGTGAAGATTGACGGGCTTGATGCAAAAGCGGTGTATCCCGCGCAGGGCCTGAGTGCACCGGCCAGTGTCAGCTTTACCGCAGGCGTGCTGGCTGATCTGGCCAACACCACAGCCACCATCAGCACACTGCAGCTGAAGGCCGGCTGGCCCGATGCCACACGTCCGTCACCAATCAATGCCGCACTTGCCTCCAACATTACGGCCAACTGGACCACCGGTGCCGTTGATGCACCACAACTGGCGCTGAACGTTGTGGTGCCGGACAAGGCCTTCCCCAAGCCCTTGCAGGTGGCGCTTAACGCACCGCTCAAGGCCAATTACCTGCAGGGCAGTTTCGGCATTCCGGTATTCACGCTGGATGCGGCCGGTGTGCGCACGCAAGGCAGCCTGGAAGCACTGCTGCCGGCCATGCGCGCCGAGACACCGCCAGACACTGCCATCACCAAGGGCATGGGCATCAGTGGCGGCATTGCCACATCCACCTTCAATCCGCGCAACGTGATGGCGGCACTGGGCATTGCGCCACCCAAAACCACCGATGCCTCGGTACTGCAAAGTGCCAGTGTGCAGGCCGCCATTCAGGGTGACGACACCAAGATCCTGCTGAAAAACATTGTCATCAAACTGGATGGCTCGACCCTCACGGGCGATGCCGGCATCAGCGATCTTGCCACCATGCGCCAGTATGCCCGCCTCACGCTCGACAAGATTGATGCCGACCGCTACCTGCCGCCAACCGATCCCAATGCCGCGCCATCAACGGGCGGACTGCTGCCGGTGGATCTGCTGAAAACACAGAACCTTGATGTGGCCATGGGCGTGGGCTCGCTGAAAATCATGACCTACCCGATCACCAATTTCCGTGTGGCTGCAACCGCCGGCAACGGCGTGGTGAACGTGAGCGAACTCAAGGGCAGCATCTATAACGGCGGCTTCAGTGTGCCGGTGAACATCAATGTGCAGGGCGCACAGCCCGTGCTCAAGCTGCAGCCCACGCTCGACAAGATGGATATCGGCCCGCTGGCCAAACAGTTGCTCAAGAAAGAGCTGGTGGAAGGCAAGGCCAGCTACAACGGCAACCTGTCACTCACCGGCAACAGCACCGATGCCTGGATGAAAACCGTCAGCGGCGACAGCAACCTGAAATTTGAAAACGGTCTGCTGCATGGCGTGAACGTGATGAACGAAGTGGTTGGCGCACTGGGCCAGTACTCGGCATTGCTGCCGGCACTCACGGGCAAGGATGGTGCAACACTGGCCTCCAAGCAGAACGATACCGAGATTGCCAGCTTCATGGCCGACAACACGATCAGCAATGGCGTGATCAACAGCAAGGCCATCAATACCGATCTGCGCAAGGCAAAAATTGCGGGTACCGGCAACTTCAACCTGATCACGCAGGAAGTTGATTACACCTTCAATCTGGCGCTGGACAAGAGCCTGATCAGTGACAGGTTTTCCGGTTACCCGCTGCCCGTCAAGTGCAAGGGCAGCCTGAAGGGTGCACTGACCTCGCTGTGCAAGCTGGATTCGCGTTCGGTACGCGACATGGTGACAAAGGCTATTGCGGCAAAGGAGCTTGAAAAGCTGGGCATCAAGGGTGGCGATGTGAATGCCACCGTGGATGCCAAGAAGAAAGAGGCCGAAGCCGCAGCCCAGCAGAAGATTGAAGACGAAAAGAAGAAGGCCACCGACAAGCTGAACGAGAAACTTGGCGAGGGGTTGAACAAGCTGTTCAAGCGTTGATGAAGAAAACGGAAAGGCAGAAAACACAGCCATTTGATTTTGCGGCGGCCGTGCTCGTGTGGTTTGACGAGCACGGCCGCAAGCATTTGCCCTGGCAAAAAAACACCACGCCCTATCGTGTCTGGGTGTCCGAGATCATGCTGCAGCAAACGCAGGTGAGTACGGCCATCCCGTACTACGAAACGTTCATGCAGCGTTTTCCGGATGTGCAGTCGCTGGCGGCTGCGCCGGTGGATGACGTGCTGCACCTCTGGACCGGTCTGGGCTATTACGCACGTGCCCGCAACCTGCACAAGGCGGCGCAGGTGCTGGTGCATGATCATGGTGGCGAGTTCCCCGACACCGTAGAAGGTGTTGCCGAGCTGCCCGGTATTGGCCGCTCCACCGCAGGGGCCATTCTTTCCCTGAGTCGGCAGCAACGCGCCGTCATTCTGGATGGCAACGTCAAGCGTGTGTTGTCACGCTTTCATGCGGTATCAGAAATCGCTGCCGCGCAGGAAAAAATCCTGTGGCCACTGGCGGATGAACATACGCCACACCAGCGCGTGCATCATTTCAATCAGGCCATGATGGATCTGGGTGCCACCATTTGCACGCGCACCAAGCCGGCCTGTCTGCTCTGTCCGCTGCAAACGGCGTGCGTGGCATTGCAGCAGGGCGAGCCGACGGCGTATCCCGGCAAAAAAGCCAGCAAGGTGCTGCCGGAGAAATCCGTCAGCCTGCTCATGTTCGTGAATGCCCGTGGCGAGGTATTGCTGGAGCAGCGTCCGTCACCCGGCATCTGGGGTGGGCTGTGGAGTTTTCCGGAAACGGCCGCCGACGATGCGGCCACACTCAAACAGATTCTCAGGGCGGACTGGGCAATCAGCCGCCCGCAACTGCAGTGTCTGGACAAGCGCGATCATGTGTTCAGTCATTATCGCCTGCACATGCAACCCGTGCTGGTGCGCAACGAACCGCTGCAGGTCAGCGAACGGCCGCAGCGCTGGTGTACACTCGACGAATTGCCGGCACTGGGTTTGCCGGCCCCGATCAAGCAACTGTTGAGCGAGCTGGCTGCTCGCGAACGAGGTAAGTCATGAGCCGTATGGTGATGTGTCGCAAGCTTAAGCAGGAACTCGAAGGTCTGGCATTTGCACCCTTCCCCGGCCCCGTTGGCCAGCAGATTTTTGAAACGGTGTCGAAGGACGCCTGGCAGCAGTGGCTGAAAGAACAGACCATGATCATCAACGAGAACCGTCTCAACGTGATGGACCCGCAGGCACAGAAATTCCTGGCGGAACAGCGTGAAAAGTTTCTCGATAATCTGGATTACGAACGCGCCAAGGGCTGGGTGCCGGAAAAAACCTGATTCCGGCGTGATTTCGTCATAAGGATATGAGGATTGGTTCCTTTCAGGTTTGAGTTGCGCTTGAAAGAATGGATGCCTGTAATGCTCGTCAAAAGGAAATGTCGTAATGAAAATCGAAACACTGGCTGTACATGCCGGCTACTCGCCTGATCCCACCACCAAGTCCGTGGCGGTGCCGATTTACCAGACGGTGGCTTACGCCTTCGACAGTGCGCAGCATGGCGCCGACCTGTTCGATCTGAAAGTCGCAGGCAATATCTACACCCGCATCACCAATCCCACCAATGACGTGCTGGAAAAGCGGCTGGCCGCCCTGCACGGCGGCATTGCAGCGCTGGCCCTGGCCTCTGGTCAGGCCGCCATTACCTATGCCATCCAGACCATCGCCGAAGCGGGCGACAATATTGTGGCGTCATCCACGCTTTATGGCGGCACCTACAACCTGTTTGCCCACACCTTTCCGCAATTCGGTATCGAAACCCGCTTTGCCGATTACAAGGACCCGTCCTCGTTCGCCCGGCTGATCGATGAAAAGACCAAGGCGGTTTACATCGAGACCATTGGCAATCCGCTGGGCAATATTGCGGATATCGAGGCGCTGGCAAAGGTTGCGCATGAGCATGGCGTGCCGCTGATTGTCGACAACACCGTGGCGTCGCCCTATCTCACCCGCCCCATCGAGCATGGTGCGGACATTGTGGTGGAGTCGCTCACCAAATATCTCGGTGGTCATGGCAATTCCATTGGTGGCGCGATCATTGATTCCGGCAAGTTTGACTGGAAGGCAAATGCAAAACGTTTCCGTCGCCTGAATGAGCCGGATGTGTCCTATCACGGCGTGGTCTACACCGATGCACTGGGCCCTGCCGCCTATATCGGCCGTGCCCGCGTGGTGCCGTTGCGCAACATGGGTGCCTGCCTTGCCCCGATCAATTCCTTCCTGATCCTGCAGGGCATCGAGACACTGGCACTGCGCATGGATCGCATTGTGGAGAATACGCAAAAGGTGGCGCAGGCACTCCGCCAGCATCCGGATGTAACCTGGGTGAATTACGCCGGTTTGCCGGATCACCCGGAGCATGCGCTGGCAAAGAAATACGTGCGCGGCAGCGGCTCGGGCCTGCTGACGTTCGGCCTGAAAGGCGGTCGTGCCGCCGGCGAGAAATTCCTCGATGCGCTGCAGTTGTTCACTCGTCTGGTGAATATCGGTGACGTGCGCTCACTCGCCACGCACCCCGCCTCCACCACACATCGCCAGCTGTCCCCGGCCGAACTGGAGAAGGCCGGCGTGAAGGAAGAGACCGTGCGTTTGTGCGTGGGCATCGAGCACATCGACGACATTCTCGCTGATCTCAATCAGGCACTTGTCGCCAGCCAGCAATAAGCATTTTTCAGGCAATAAAAAACCCGCCAGAAGGCGGGTTTTTTATTGGTTCACAAGGCGATCAGCCGCGGCTGTTGCGCTTGCGCTCGCTTTCGGTGAGGAAGCGCTTGCGCAGGCGAATGGTCTGCGGTGTTACTTCAACCAGTTCGTCGTCTTCTACGAATTCCAGCGCCTGTTCCAGCGTCATCTTGATGTGCGGGATCAGGGTCAGGGCTTCGTCGGTGCCGGAGGCGCGCACGTTGGTAAGCTGCTTGGCCTTGGTGGGGTTAACCACCATGTCGTCGCCACGCGAGTTCTGGCCAACGATCATGCCTTCGTACACTTCAGTCTGCGGGCCCACAAAGAGACGGCCGCGGTCCTGCAGGTAGAACAGGCCATAACCGAGCGTGGTGCCCTGTGTCATGGAGACCAGCACGCCGTTGCTGCGCTTGCCCATGCTGGTGGACTTCACCGGACCGTAGTGCGAGAAGCTGGCGGTCATGATGCCGGTGCCGGAGGTCAGGGTCAGGAACAGGGAACGGAAACCGATCAGGCCGCGTGACGGGACAACGGCTTCGATGCGGGTACGGCCCTTGCCGTCGAGGATCATGTTGGTCATTTCGCCCTTGCGGTGACCAAGCTGTTCCATCACGGCGCCCTGATGCTGATCTTCGATATCGAAAATCACGTCTTCAAACGGCTCCATCTTCACGCCATCAACTTCTTTCATGATGACTTCAGGACGCGACACGCCCATTTCGAAGCCTTCACGACGCATGCCTTCGATCAGCACGGACAGATGAAGTTCGCCACGACCGGAAACCTTGAACTTGTCCGGGGAGTCTGTCGATTCAACGCGCAGGGCGACGTTGTGGATCAGTTCCTTGTCCAGACGATCCTTGATGTTACGGGTGGTCACGTACTTGCCTTCGCGGCCGGCGAACGGGGAGTTGTTCACCTGGAAGGTCATGCTCACGGTGGGCTCATCAACCGACAGCGGCTTCATGGCCTCTACCTGCTGTGGATCGCAGATGGTGTCGGAAATCTGCAGGCCTTCCATGCCGGTCACGCAAACGATGTCGCCGGCTTCTGCTTCCGGCACTTCGATACGGGTCAGGCCGTGGTAGCCCATGATCTGCAGCACGCGACCGTTACGCTTCTTGCCTTCGCGGTCGATGATGGTGACGTTGGTGTTGGTCTTGACGCGGCCACGGGCAATACGGCCGATGCCGATAACGCCGACGTAGCTGTTGTAGTCCAGCGAGGAAACCTGCATCTGGAAGGGGCCGTCCTTGTCCACCACCGGCTCGGCAACGCGATCAACGATGGTTTCAAACAGCGGGGTCATGTCCGGGGCCAGCTTGCCCAGTTCCAGACCGGCGATGCCGTTCAGGCCGGAACCATAAACAATCGGGAAGTCCAGCTGTTCATCGGTGGCACCGAGCTTGTCGAACAGGTCGAACACCTGGTCCACCACCCAGTCCGGACGTGCGCTGGGACGGTCAACCTTGTTGATCACCACGATGGGCTTGAGGCCCTGGGCAAACGCCTTCATGGTCACGAAGCGGGTCTGTGGCATGGGGCCGTCGACAGCGTCGACCAGCAGCAGCACGGAATCGACCATGGACAGCACGCGTTCCACTTCACCGCCGAAGTCGGCGTGGCCGGGGGTATCGACGATGTTGATGCGGAAATCGCTGCCGGTACGCTTGTCGTGCCAGGTGATGGCGGTGTTCTTGGCCAGAATCGTGATGCCGCGTTCCTTTTCCTGGTCATTCGAGTCCATCACGCGTTCGATTTCGCCCGAGCGCTCGCCGAGGGTGCCGGACTGCTGCAGAAGCTTGTCGACGAGGGTGGTCTTGCCATGGTCAACGTGGGCGATAATGGCAATGTTGCGGATGTTCTGGATGGACACAATGACACCGGTGGCTGGTCAAAATTTGGGCGCGGAGTATACCCCAGACCTGGCCTTGTCCAGAAGAGAAATACACGTTTTCTGTCAGACAGTCGCCTGAGTGCACCTTGTTGGTGCGATTTATGCGGAGGATGCTGCAAAAACAAAGGCCACCCGAGGGTGGCCTTTGCTGGTCAAGCAGGTATGAGCGAGAAGATTACTTCGTCATGACCTTGGTTGCTTCACCGCTGACCACAGCGATCACGCGGCGGTTCTCGGCGCGACCTTCTTTGGTCTTGTTGTCGGCCACAGGCTGGCTGGAGCCATAGCCGGTAGCAGTGATGCGGGCAGCATCGACACCAAAGTCAGTCACCAGCACGTTCTTGACGGCATCGGCACGGGCCTGCGACAGCTTGTCGTTGGAGGCTTTCTTGCCGCTGGAGTCAGTGTGGCCCTGGATTTCGACCTTGGTGGACGGGTACTGCTTCAGCAGGGTGGCAACCTTCTCGATTTCCGCCTTGTCTTCAGCCTTGACCACCGCTGCGCCGGAGGCGAAGGTGACCTTCAGCTCCTGGCTGATGGCTTCGGTCAGCATCTTGTCGCAACCGGTTTCATCAACAACAACGCCTTCGGCAGTGGTCGGGCACTTGTCGTTGATGTCAGCCACGCCGTCCTTGTCGCCATCGAGCGGGCAGCCATCGGCATCAACCTGCACGCCGGCAGGGGTGTCGGCGCACTTGTCGGCAACATCGGCTACGCCGTCCTTGTCAGCGTCAACAATGGCGGCAACTGCGGCCACGGCTGCAACTTCTTCAACCGGAGCCTGTTCCGGCTCTGGCTGTGGCTCGGCAGCGGCTTCCTCGGTCTTGTTGCCTGGCGAGAACTCGAGGCCGAGCATGGCCACGGCATCGTTCAGGTCTTCGTCGCTGTTATAGACTTCGCGGGCTTCCATGCGGAGCGCGATCTTGTCGGTGAAGCGATAGAAGGCACCCAGACCGCCATTTACGATGGTGTCAGTGATGGTGTTGTTGCCGGCTGGCTTCAGGCGGCCTTCACCCACACCCAGCAGCAGGTAGGGGGAGAACTTGCTGGCGGCATTGAAGGTGTAATAACCGTCAAGGCTCAGGCGGTCAGCACGAATGTCGCCGTTGTTGGCTTCCAGTTCGGTTTCGGTACGGGCGAAGTGGGCTTCCACGCCAATGGCCGGAGTGAAACGGAAGCCCAGCGACAGACCGAAGCCTTCCTTGTCTTCAACATCGGGAGCAATGGCTCTGCCAGAAATCTGCTCAAACGTTTGTGCATCAAACGACTGGTAGGTGGCGAACGGTGTGAAAGTGATTTCTGCCTGGGACACAGCGGCCATGGGGGCCAGCAGCACGGCAAGTGCAAGACGGTTGAGCTTCATGGTGGGGTTTCCTCCCGAGAGATTCCTGAGTAGTCCGGATAATTGTAGGCGCAGTCCCAGTGCCCGCAAGTGATGCGAGTCAACTAAAAGGAACGAACGCGTGCGACCACCCATCCGGAGACGAGTCAACTTAAGCGCAGCGGGCCACCCGGTCAAGCTCTGAATTGTTGTGCTGTCCTGTGGTTAAGTCATTGTCTTTAATATGGATTGGGGGTAGCGGCCAGCGCTGTTACACTTGCCGGCCGAGGAGAGGCACCATGACCGACTTTATCCAGCGATTCCATTTCAGCGACAGCCCGGTACGTGGCGAGGTTGTGCAACTGGCCGAGACGGTGACGGCCGTGCTGGATCGACACGTCTATCCCGAGCGGGTGCAGTCATTGCTGGGTGAAGCCGCAGTGGCAGCGGTGTTGCTGGCCTCTACATTGAAATTTGAAGGATCACTGATCCTGCAGGTGCGTGGTGATGGTCCGCTGGAGACGCTGATGGTGGAGTGCAATCACCGTCTGGAAGTGCGTGCCATTGCCCAGGTCGGTGACAGCTGGAGTGAGCAGGCAGAGCATTTGTCGTTGTCGGCGCTGTTTGGCAACGGCCAGCTGGCCATCACCATCGATCCCGAGAAGGGCGAACGCTATCAGGGCATTGTGCCGCTGGATGCGCCAACGCTGGCAGGCTGCCTGGAGCATTACTTCGACCAGTCCGAACAGTTGCCCACGCGCATCTGGCTGGCTGCGGACGATGATGCGGCGGCCGGCTTGCTGCTGCAGGTGTTGCCCGGTCATGACGAAGGCGATGATGCGGACATCTGGCCGCGACTGCAGCAGCTGACCGATACGGTAAAGCCGGATGAACTGCTGGACCTGCCGGTGAACGAACTGCTTTATCGCCTTTATAACGAAGAGCAGGTGGAGTTGCATGAAGCCAATGATGTCTGCTTTCGCTGCAATTGTTCGCGCGAGCGTACGGAGCGGGTGCTGGTGTCACTCGGTGAGGCCGAGTTGAATGATATTCTGGCGGATCAGGGCGTGATTGATATCACCTGCCAGTTCTGCAACCAGCAATACAGTTTTGATGCGATTGATGTGGCGCAGATGATGCGGGGTGGCGCGGGTGGTTCGGGTCGACTGCATTGATAGGGCGTAATTTTCGGGCATAAAAAACCGGCATCGTGTGCCGGTTTTTTATGGGGTCAGGCTCTGCCCGGACGCCGGTTGGTGGGCAGGGTGATGATGACTTCCAGTCCGCCCTCCGGGTGGTTGTGTATATTCAGCAGGCCGTTATGCATGCGCACGATGCGGGCCACAATGGCAAGGCCGAGTCCCGAGCCTTGTGTGGTGCGTGCCGTTTCGCCGCGCACGAACGGTTGCAGCAGGTTGGGCAGATCGGCTTCATCAATGCCGGGGCCATGGTCGCGCACGGTGAGGGTGACGGATTTGTCGCCGGCGCTGGTGCGGATATGCAGCGGGGAGTTGCTGTAGCGCAGGGCGTTGCTGATCAGGTTGTCCAGCATGCGCTTGAGTGACAGGCGCTTCATGAAAATGTTCGGCACCTGACCCGGCACAAAATCGATTTCACCCTGGTGTGAAAACTGCGCCACCATCTCCGACACCAGCATGTCGAGGCAGGCCTCTTCGACTTCTTCATCAGAGCCGTCGCGCATGTAGGCGATGAACTGGTCGATGATGGCGTCCATGTCGTGGATGTCCAGTACCATGCCTTCGGCGAGATCCTTTTCCTTCATCATCTCGGCGGTAAGGCGCAGGCGGGTGAGCGGTGTGCGCAAGTCGTGGGAAATGCCGGCCAGCATGAAGGCGCGATCTTTTGCGGCTTGCTGGATTTCACGCGTCATCTGGTTGAAGGCGCGGTTCACGGCGCGAATTTCCATCGGGCCGCTCTGGGTTTCCAGCATGGTGGAGTGCTGGCCCTTGCCAACGCGCAAGGCGGCAAGCTGCAGTCGCTTGAGTGGCCGGTTGAGCTGGCGCACCAGGATGACGATGGCGGCGAGGGCGAGCAGCGGTACGCCGACAATCCAGGCAATGATGATCCATGGGTTGTATTGGGCAAAGAACAGCAACGGCTCGCGCACCCACACATCCTTCATGGACGGGACATAAATCCAGAACACGGGCTTGGGCTTGAACTTGAAGTACACCTCGATGGGTTCGTTCAGTTCCTGGCTGAGCTGGCGTTCGATGATGGTGGTGAAGATTTCCACAAACGGTTTGTCGACGACGCGCGGAAACTCTGATTGTTCGCGCACAATTTCGATGCCGGTGGCTTTCTTGACCCAGGCATGCATTTCCAGTGACTGCACGTCAGTGGCGGCTTTTTTCTCGGCCTCGCGCAGCAGGTCGATGTGCACGGCAGCGTAGTGCGCATGCTGGCGCAACTCGGGCAGATAGAGATTGGTCCAGAAAAAGGCAATGGACAGGTACTGGGTAACGATCAGCACGATGCCGATAAGCAGGGTGGTGCGCCACACGGTGGAGCGGGGCTTGAGGCGGCTGAACAGTTTGTTGAGACGGATCACATCGGGACTCGGTAAGCAGACATTAAAAACAGGTCAGGCGGCGCCATCTGGCACAAAGACATAACCCACGCCCCAGACCGTTTGCAGGTAGCGCGGCTTGGACGGGTTTTCTTCGATCAGGCGTCGCAGGCGGGACACCTGCACATCAATCGAGCGTTCCATTGCTCCCCATTCACGGCCGCGGGCAAGATTCATCAGCTTGTCTCGCGTCAGCGGTTCGCGCGGGTGTTGCACCAGTGCCTTGAGTACGGCGAATTCGCCGGTGGTCAGGGACATCTGGGTGTTGTTGTCGCGGGTGAGCTGGCGGGTGGAGAGGTCCAGCTGCCAGGGGCCAAAGCTGACTACCTCGACCACCTGTGAGGGGGCGCCGGGCAGTTCGCGCTGCTGACGGCGCAGCACGGCCTTGATGCGGGCCAGCAGCTCCTGCGGATTGAAGGGCTTGGGCAGGTAGTCGTCGGCACCGGCTTCGAGGCCGCAAATGCGGTCGGCATCGGCGCCCTTGGCGGTGAGCATGATGATGGGGATGTTGTTGCCTTCCTTGCGCAGGCGGCGGCAAATGGCCAGGCCGTCTTCGCCGGGCAGCATGAAGTCGAGCACCATCAGCGCAAACAGCTCGCGCGACAGCATCTTGTCCATCTGTACGGCATCGGGCGCTACCTTGATGGTGTAGCCCTGTTCTTCAAGAAAGCGCTGCAGCAGGCTGCGCAGGCGCACATCGTCATCAACCACCAGAATGCGGAACTGCTCGCGGCTGGCGTCATGCGGGGTATCCATTATCTGTTCAGGCGTTTCCATCGGGCTCTGCACATCGGGACCGGAAGACGCATGTTAGCAGCCTTGACGGGGTTTGCGATGGTCGGGCAATCCCGACTCGTAACGGGTTGTGCTGTGCTAGCGTTACGGCCAGGCAGCCGCCATTAATCAGCAAGGAGCTCAAAAAATGACCACCATCACACTGAAAGGCAATCCGGTACAGACCAGCGGGGAGTTGCCGGCAACCGGCAGTCAGGCACCGGGATTTGTTCTGGTCCGGCCGGACCTGTCGGAGGTGACCCTTGCGGATCTGGCGGGCAAGCGTGTTGTGCTCAACATCTTTCCCAGCGTGGATACCGCTACCTGCGCCATGTCGGTACGGCACTTCAATGCCGATGCCAGTGCGCTGGCCAACACCGTGGTGCTGTGCGTGTCGGCGGACCTGCCGTTTGCCATGAGCCGGTTTTGCGGGGCGGAGGGGCTGACCAACGTACAGAGCGGCTCAGTATTCCGTTCGCCGGCCTTTGGCCGGGATTATGGCGTGCTGATCACCACCGGCCCCCTGACCGGCCTGCTGTCGCGTGCCGTGGTGGTGATTGATGCGACGGGCAATGTCATCCATACCGAGCAGGTTGCCGAGATTGCCAACGAGCCGGACTACGCGGCTGCACTGGCAGCACTCAGCTAAGCCGGTATCAGGCCGGGATCAGGCCGGGATCAGGCTGCGTGCGAGGCCGATGACGGCGCAGGCGGCAATCAGCCGGATCACGTTGACCTCGAAGCGCAGCAGGGCCACGAGGGCGGCCACGATCAGAAGCAGGGCCGCGACATCCGTGCCGCTGGCCTGGACGCCGGCGGGCCAGATCACGTGGCCGGCAAAGAACAATGCCAGATTGAGGATGACCCCGACCACCGCAGCAGTGATGGCGGTGAGCGGGGCGGTCAGGCGCAGGTCGTTGTGTGTGGCTTCTACCAGGGGGCCGCCGATCAGGATGAACAGGAAAGACGGCAGGAAGGTAAAGAAGGTGGCTACGCATGCCCCGGCCACGGCCATGAGGGGATCAACCGACCACCCCGCTACAAAGCCGACAAAGGCCACGATCATGATGAGCGGGCCGGGGGTGGTTTCGCCCAGCGCGAGGCCGTCCATCATCTGGCCGGCTGTGAGCCAGCCGTATTGCATGACGGCGGCCTGATAAACGTAGGGCAGCACGGCATAGGCGCCGCCAAAGGTAAGCAGGGCGGCCTGTGTGAAGAAGATGCCCAGGCGGGACAGCAGGCCGATGCCGTCCTCCAGAAGCAGCAGCCCCGCCAGCACGACAATGCCCAGTCCGAGGCCGGTGACCAGATGCCGCAGCAGTCCTGCATGTGTGTGGCGGGCATGCGCGGGGGTGGGGGTGTTGTCGTCGATCAGCGCGGCGGCATGCGGGCCGCCCTTGCCGGCGTGGCCGCCACCGGCGGTAAAGATGCCGGGGCGCAGGCGGCCACCGAGGGCGCCAATGCCGGCAGCGGCCAGCACAATGGCCGGGAATGGCAGGTGCAGGAAAGTCAGGCTGGCAAAGGACAGGCCGGCGATGGCCCACAGCCAGCCGTTCTTCAGGCTGCGCTTGCCGATGCGCCAGGCGGCCGCGAGTACGATGGCCACCACGGCGGGCTTGATGCCCCAGAGGATGGCGGCAATGGCGGGCAAATGGCCGAAGGCCAGATAGATCCAGGCCAGCGTTGCGATGATGAAGAGCGACGGCAGCACAAACAGGGCGCCGGCGGCGATGCCACCCCGGGTGCCATGCATCAGCCAGCCGATATAGGTGGCGAGCTGCTGTGCCTCGGGGCCGGGCAGCACCATGCAGTAGTTGAGGGCGTGCAGGAAGCGCTTCTCGGAGATCCAGCGGCGGCGTTCCACCAGCTCGGCATGCATGAGGGCGATCTGCCCGGCCGGTCCGCCAAAACTGATCCAGCCCAGTTTCCACCAGAACTTCAGGGCGTCGCGAAAGGAGACGGCAGCGGGTGCTTCGGCAGGTGTGGTTATGGGTGTGGTCATTTGGTGAGCGGGTGATGATGACAATTGCCTATTTAAACACGTCCACATGAACCCACCATGACCTGACGATGAAGACAAGTCTGCCCAGCGCGGCAAAGCAGCTTTAAGATGGCCCGCTTTCGTCACCGCAGTTGCAGGATTTCTACATGTCGGATCGCTCAGTCAAGATTGCCCAGTCCATTGCCACCGAGATCAATGCCCGTCTCGCCCAGGTGGTGGCGGCCGTGGAGTTGCTGGATGGCGGGGCCACCGTGCCCTTCATCTCCCGTTACCGCAAGGAAGTCACCGGCGGTCTTGATGATACCCAGCTGCGTAATCTGGAAGAGCGTCTTGTCTACCTGCGTGAAATGGAAGACCGCCGCGACGCCATCATCAAAAGCATCGAGGAGCAGGGCAAGCTGACGCCGGAGCTCAGGGTGCAGTTGCTCGATGCTGACACCAAGGCGCGTCTGGAAGATTTGTACCTGCCGTACAAGCCGCGTCGTGTGACCAAGGGCATGCTGGCGCGTGAAGCCGGCATTGAGCCGCTGGCCGACAAGTTGCTGGCCGATCCGGCGCTGGTGCCGGAAACCGAAGCGCAGGCTTTCATCAATGCCGCTCTCAATTATGGCGATACCAAAGCGGTGCTGGATGGTGCCAAGCATATCCTCATGGAGCGTTTTGCTGAAAACGCCGACCTGCTGGCCCGCCTGCGTACCTTTCTTACCGAGCACAGCGATGTCACCGCAAAGCTGGTGCCTGGCAAGGAAAATGAAGGCGCAAAATTCCGTGACTATTTTGATCACCGCGAGCCACTGAAGGCGGTACCTTCACACCGTGCGCTGGCCATGTTTCGTGGTCGCAATGAAGGCTTCCTCACGCTGGCGCTGGAAATGCCGAATCAGGAAGAAGGTGCACCACATCCGGCCGAAGGCATGATCGCAGCACATGCCGGTATAAAGAACGAAAAGCGGGCCGCCGATGCCTGGCTGGCAGAAGTGGTGCGCTGGACCTGGCGCGTGAAACTGCTGACGCATCTGGAAACCGATCTGCTGGGCGAAATCAAGGGCAGTGCGGAGCTGGAAGCCATCAAGGTGTTTGCCGACAACCTCAAGGACTTGCTGATGGCCGCCCCGGCCGGCCCGCGTGCCACACTGGGTCTGGACCCGGGCTTGCGTACCGGTGTGAAGGTGGCGGTGGTCGACAACACGGGCAAGCTGGTTGATCACGGCGTGATTTTTCCGCACGAACCGAAAAACGAATGGGACAAGTCCATCGCCATCCTTGCCGTGCTGTGCCAGCGGCACAAGGTTGATCTGATCGCCATCGGTAACGGTACCGCCTCGCGTGAAACCGACAAGCTGGCGGCCGAACTGATCAAGAAACACAGCGAACTGAAGATGACCAAGATCGTGGTCAGCGAAGCCGGTGCCTCGGTGTATTCCGCGTCGGCACTGGCCGCTGCGGAATTTCCGGATCTGGATGTGTCCTACCGTGGCGGCGTGTCGATTGCACGTCGTTTGCAGGATCCGCTGGCCGAGCTGGTGAAGATTGATCCGAAGTCCATCGGTGTCGGCCAGTACCAGCATGACGTGAACCAGGTGAAGCTGGCGCGTTCGCTGGATGCCGTGGTGGAAGACTGCGTGAATGCTGTCGGTGTGGATGTGAACACGGCATCGGCGGCGTTGCTGGCACGTATTGCCGGTCTTAACAGCACCATCGCCCAGAATATTGTCAGCTATCGCGATGCCAATGGCGCATTCAGGACGCGTGAAGAACTGAAGAAAGTGCCGCGTCTGGGTGACAAGACATTTGAGCAGGCCGCCGGCTTTTTGCGCATCATGAACGGCGAGAATCCGCTGGATGCCAGCTCGGTGCATCCCGAGTCGTATCCGGTAGTGGAAAAGATTGCAGCAAAGTCAACGAAAGACATTCGTGAACTGCTCGGTGACAGCCGCTTCCTGAAGGCGGTGAATGCAGCTGAATTTGTTGACGATAAATTCGGTCTGCCTACGGTGACTGATATTCTCAAGGAACTGGAAAAGCCTGGCCGCGATCCGCGTCCGGAATTCAAGACCGCCACTTTTCAGGATGGCGTTACCGAGATCCGTGACCTCAAGCCCGGTATGATCCTCGAGGGCGTGGTCACCAACGTTGCCAACTTCGGTGCCTTTGTGGATGTCGGTGTGCATCAGGATGGTCTGGTGCACATTTCCTCGCTCTCCACCAAATTCGTGAAAGACCCGCGTGAAGTGGTGCGTGCCGGTGACATCGTGAAAGTGAAAGTGGTGGAAGTGGATGCGCCACGTGCACGCATTGCGCTGACCATGCGTCTGGACGATGAAGCGATGTCGGCGAAAAAGCCGGGTGAAAGCGGTGGCCGTCCCGGTGGGCGTGGTGGTGATCAGGTCACCAGCAAGCGCAGCTTTGGCGATGCGCCGGCCGCGAAGGTCGGTGGTCTTGGCAGCCTGCTGATGAAGGCCGGCGTGAAGAAATGATCCGGCCGTAAATGGAAAAGGCTGACGCGAAATCGTCAGCCTTTTTTTATTGCAAATTCAGGTGCTTCACGTTCAGGTGCTTCATGTTCATGTTCATGTTCATGTTCAGGTCGTGCGGTGCAGGGCCGTGCTCCCGTAACGTCCGCTGCGCACAATCGCCTGCCGGATGTCTGGCCAGATCAGTCCGGCTGCGCTGGCAAAGTGCCGGGTAGCGGTCGTGTCGTAGCGTTCGCTGCGGATAAAGGCCAGGCTCTCGCGGCGCGTCTGCAGCAATGTCTCGGCGCCCGGCAGGCAAAGCAGGCCGTTGAGCAAGGGCAAGGGCACATGACGTGACGGGGCGGCGCACCCGGCACCTTCGGCCAGTGCGCCCACCATGCCGGCCAGATCGGGGCTGTGCTCATCAAGTGCCAGCAGGCTGGTGCCGGTGCGGAACGGCTGCTGGGCCAGAGCGGCCAGCAGCGCGGCGAGGAAATCGACGCTGACCAGTGGCAGCCAGTGGGCCGCGCTGCCGGGGATGGCCTTCAGGCGGCCCGCCGCAAGATTGGTGATCAGTGCCTGCAGGGGCTGCGCGGCGGCCAGCTCCCCGGTCTCGCTATGCCCGCACAGGGTGGCGGGATGCACCGCGGCCCACGTCACGCCCAGTTCGTTCGCCAGCGCCACGGCACGGTAATGGGCTTCCAGCTTGCTGGCCTCGTAGGCACCGACGCGGTCGTAGATACGTGCCCACGGGCTGTCCAATGGGTGGTCCGGGTCGATACCGATCTGGCGCTGGTGCACCCGGTTCTCCAGCATGAAGCCGCCGACCAGTACCAGGCTGGCGCCGATGGCGGATGCCAGTTGAACCACCTGCATGCCGCCTTGCACGTTGACCTGCTGCGCCTCGGCGCGGTTCAGTCCCCAGGCAAAGCGTGCCCCGAGGTGATAGACCAGATCGGCGGTTGGTGTTGATGCCAGTCCCAGCCCCGGTTGCGACAGGTCGCCGATGAGTGCATGCAGCCGGGAGGCCTCGCCTCCCCTTGACGCGCACTGTACCTGCAATGCCTGCAGTTGCTCTGGCCGGCGCAGCAGTACCTGCACCTGATGGCCCTGGCGGGTCAGCAGCGGGCAGAGCCAGCCGCCAATGAAACCGGTTGCCCCGGTCACGATGATTGTTGCCATGATGCCTCTCCCCTCGTTGAGTAAAGGCAGCGTAAACTGTCGAGCAAGGTCGATAGTCAAGGGGTGGGGTATGCGCATCACCGATGTTGAAAAACATAGCGGGCTGAGCCGGCACACCCTGCGCTTTTACGAGGCCGAGGGCATGATCGAGCCGCCACGCCGTCTGGCCAACAACTACCGGGATTATTCGCCGCGCGTGCTGGAAGAGCTGGCCTTCATCCGTTCGGCCCAGCACATGGGCTTTGCGCTGGCGGAGATACGCAGCATGCTGCAGTTGCAGCGCGAGTCGCAGCTGGATTGTGCGCAGGGGGCACAACTGGTGACGGAAAAACTGCGCGAGGTAGAAGCCCGGATGACTTCGTTGCGGCAGCTGCAGCGCTACCTGAAGGCCGAGCAGATGCGCCTGGCAAACAGTGCGGTTGCTCATGGCCTGACCTTGTCGCCAGCGCTGCAGCAACTGGTTGCTGTGCCGGGGCCGGAAAAACAGAAAGGCTGACGTTATGCGTCAGCCTTTCTGTTTTTGGTCAGGATGGCAGCGGGGATCAGCCCGACATGCCATCCACGCGTGGCGTCAGCAACATGCGTGCGTAGTACGCCAGGTACAGGCCGAAGGCGATCAGCCAGAGTGCGCCGGATAGCCAGAGGATGTGGGAAGAAACACCGGGCAGGGCAAGGACGCGGCTGAGGGCGCTGACATTGAGGGCGACAAAGGCCCAGCTCATGGCGGCGGGTGGTTGCAGCGGACGTCCGGTGTGGCCCAGCGTGACACGGGCAATCATGGCCAGGATGAGGCCGCCCATGGCGCCGATGGTGAGGGCATGCAGCGGCAGGCTGGGCGTTGCGATGATGTCCAGATGCCACAGCGCCATACCCAGCGGTGCCAGCGCCAGCCAGGCAAAGGCGATATGCAGTGACCACAGCAGGGGGACGCCCCAGATGCCCTTGTCATACCAGCGCGCCAGACGGATGGCCGTGCTGGTGCCCATCACCACAAACACGATGGCAATCCATGGCGTGGCGGTCAGTGACAGGCCGCTGGCGGTCAGCAGTGCCACCACAACGGCACTGCCCATGGCGGTGCGGTCCAGAGCCACAACGGGTGTGGGCTGGTAGCTACGCATGAGGCCGCGCTGGGTGAAGAAGGGGATGACGCGACCGCCGATAAGTCCCATGAGTGCCGCCAGCAGCCAGAGGGCGGCATGCACCCCCTGCCGTTGCCAGGCGTCATTACCGCTGGCGAGGCCGGCCAGGGTCAGCAGGTTGGCCGCTGCCATCAGCAGCAACAGGCCGGGTACGGGGTAGTTGCGCACCTGTTTCACCTGCCAGATCTGCCGTCCGATGACAACGGCAGTCAGGAGCAGGAAGGCGCCATCGACCGGCACCAGTAGCCACAGTGGCGCATCCAGCAGCCAGGCCAGACGGCCGGCCAGCCAGACCAGCGCCAGCCCTGCCAGTGGCCGGCCGGCAAGGCCCGGTGTGGCGGTCCAGTTCTGTACGGCAGTGAGCAGGAAACCGGCGACAATGGCCATGGCAAAGCCGAACAGCATCTCGTGACGGTGCCACGCCAGGGCGCCACCGGCAGGTTGCCAGCCGGAGATGATGCCTGACAGGACTCCCAGCCATAGGCTGATGGCAATCACGGCAAACGCCGCACCTGCCAGAAAGAAGGGGCGAAAGCCCAGACGCCAGAGCGGCAGCATTGAATCGGTACGTTCAGTTATCTTCATCATGACTGCTACGATACAGGAATCCGGCCCCGTTCCCGGATGATAAAAATCAAGAGTGGCCGGGCCTGGACACTTTTCTTTCATGGCCCGTCTTGTTTCTTTACGCCGTTTTTTTGTTACGCTCGCGGGCCGCAAGGAGAATCTGAATGAAACACAAGGCGCATATCCTGCGTGATGAAGGCTCGCGCTTCAGTCGCCACCTTGGTATCCGTTACGTCAGTGTGGATAACGGCGAATGTGTTGCCGAGATCGACATGGCGGACTATCTGCAGAATGTGGTGGGTGGTTTTCACGGCGGTGCGGCATTTGCGCTGGTTGACTGCGCCATGGGCGCGGCGATTTATTCGCTGTTGCAGATTGATGAGCTGGCGGCAACGCTGGAAGCAAAGACCAACTATATTCGTCCGGTGCGTGAAGGCCTTATCCGCTGTACGGCAAAAGTGATTCATCGTGGCCGCCGTACGGCCGTGCTGGATGCTGAAGTGGTGGCCGGCGGCAAGCTGGTGGCCAAGGCCAGTGGTACCTTTGCCATCTGGAAGAATGAAAGTACGGTGTGAGTGCGGGCTTGTTTCCGTTGGCACTGCCCCCATATTGATTTGCCCTGTCTGTCGAGGAATTGCCTGTGGATGCTGTGCTTGCGCGTGAACTTGAATGGCTGGCACCCAGGGCTGGCGTACTGGCCGGCATGCGGCGGGGTCTGGAAAAGGAATCACTGCGGGTGCAGCCGGATGGTCATCTGGCACAGACGCCACATGCGGCGGCCTTTGGTTCGGCACTGACACACCCGTATATCACCACGGATTATTCCGAGTCCCTGCTTGAGCTCATTACGCCGGCAACCACATCGATTGCGGAAACCCTCGGCTTTCTGGATGACCTGCACCGTTTCATCTATGCCCATCTTGGCAACGAGGAATTGTGGGTCAACTCCATGCCCTGCATTCTCGGCGACGACGACAGTATTCCCCTTGCGCAGTATGGTCATTCAAACATCGGTCGCATGAAGACCCTGTACCGTCGTGGTCTGGGCGTGCGTTACGGCCGTCGCATGCAGACCATTGCCGGCATTCATTACAACCTTTCCTTTCCGGATTCGTTCTGGCAGGCCTGGCAGGAAAAACTTGGCAATACGCAGTCGCTGGCCGATTTCCGTTCCGAAAAATATTTCGGGCTGGTGCGCAACTTCCAGCGGCGCAGCTGGCTGTTGCTGTACCTGCTGGGCGCCAGTCCGGCTGTCTGTGGTTCCTTTTTGCGCGGGCGTGAACACAAGTTGCAGGAGTGCGGCCGGGGCACGCTGTATCTGCCCAATGCCACATCGCTGCGCATGAGCTCGCTGGGCTACCAGAACTCGGTGCAGTCGGACCTGAAGGTGTCCTATAACGGACTGGATGAATACGTGCGCGATCTCTCGCATGCCATCCATACACCCTATGCACCGTTTGAGCAGATCGGGCTCCGGGATGCGAACGGTGATTACCAGCAGATCAACACCAACATCCTGCAGATCGAGAACGAGTATTACGGCCTGATCCGGCCCAAGCGCACCACCGAACGCGGCGAGCGTCCCACTACGGCATTGTCGCGTCGCGGTGTGGAATACGTGGAGTTGCGTTGCGTTGACCTGAATCCGTTCCAGCCGTCCGGCATTGATGTCACCAGCGCGCATTTCCTGGAAGTTTTTGCGCTGCACTGTCTGCTCAGCGACAGCCCGCCGTTCACCGGTATCGAGTACGCCGGGCTGCCGCACAACCAGCAGGACATGGTGGAGCATGGTCGTGATCCCGACCTGCGCCTGCAGGTTGGCGGGGAGTCGGTGCTGTTTCGCGAGCAGGCAGAACGTCTGCTGGACGAGCTGGCCGAACTTGCGCCTCTGCTGGATGCAGCGCATGGCACGCTGGCCTATTCGCAGGCGATTGCGCAGGAGTCGCGCAAGCTGCACGAGCCCGGACTGACCTATTCCGCCACCATCGTGCGTGAACTCCGGGAACATGACTGTTCTTTCTTCGAGTTTGCGCAGCAGACGGCCCGCAAGCATGGCGAGCACTTCCGGCAGCGGCCGCTGCCGCTGGCACGGATGAATGAGCTGGCCGACGTGGCTGTCGCATCACACCAGGACCAGGCGGCAATCGAAGCGGCCGATACACTGGCGTTTCCGGATTTTCTGGTCGCTTATTTCAAGGACTGAGCAGCGAGTGCGGCAGGGTTTGCGCACCGCCCGGCGTTACCAAACCCTGCTTGTTCTAACGCTGCCGCCACCGCTAGTCTTGCGGCAGTGATCCGGAGCCTGACATGCCTTTCATTCCTTCCCCGCGCCTGACCAATCTCGGTATTTTCCTGCTGACCGTGGTGGCCATGCTGTTTGCCTTGTGGCTGCAGTACGACCAGCATCTTGAGCCGTGCCCGCTGTGCATCTTCCAGCGTGTGGCCATGATGGCCACCGGTGCAGTTGCCCTGCTGGCCTTCCTGCATGGTCCGACGGGGGTGGGGCGGCGCATTTATGCCGGCCTGACCGTGCTGGCAACTGCGGGTGGCATTGTGGTGGCGGGCCGTCATGTCTGGCTGCAACAGCTTCCACCTGATCAGGTGCCGTCCTGCGGGCCTGGTCTGGACTACTGGCTGGATACGTTTCCCCTGTTCGAAGTGGTGGGCAAGGTACTGCGTGGCTCAGGCGAGTGTGCAGAAATCGACTGGATTTTTCTGGGGATCACGCTGCCCGGGTGGACGCTGGTGGTGTTTGCCGTGCTGGCCGTGCTGGCCGTCTGGCAGCTGGTCCGGCGCGACTGAATCCTCCCGCTTGCAGTCACCTGGTGACGGGCATAGGCTGAATACCCTTAACGAGGTTTGCCAAGGAGGCCTGTCATGCTGAGCCCGTCTAACGGTCCGGAAGATCACCATAACCGAGTCGATGCACTGGTTCGCCGCTGGCTTGAAGAGCGCCAGTCCCTGATTGCGCAGATGATGGCGCTGGGGGATGACTCCCGCCGCAAGGCCGATCCGGTGGCGTTGCCGGAGCGCGTGCAGGCCTTCTGCGAAGTGCTCATGGACTATGTCTCGGCAGGCTACTTCGAGGTGTATGACGAGTTGCTGGCCGAGGGCGAGGCGCATGGCAAGCGTGTGCAGGCGGAAGGACAGGCCCTGTTCCAGCGACTGCAGCCAACGCTGGATGCCATCATCCGTTTCAACGATCTCTATGAAAATCCTGAAGACGAAGCTGTGCAGGCCAGCCTGTCCCGCGAATTGTCCGGACTGGGGCTGGTGCTGGAAGGCCGCTTCGAGATTGAGGACCGCATGATTGCCCTGCTGCATGCGCCAGCCCAGACGGCTTCTGCCTGACGGGAATGCACCCATAAAAAAACCGGTCTCAGGGGCCGGTTTTTTTATGGGTGCCAGGCGTGATTACTTTTTCTTGCCCTTGGCGGCGGGGGCAGCTTCGGCAGCGGCTTCAGTTGCCCGCTTTTCTATGCTGAGCAACTCAACCTCGAACACCAGAACGGCATTGGCGCCGATCGGACCAGCTCCCTGCTCGCCATAGGCCAGCTCGGGTGGCAGCGTGAAACGGTTCTTGCCGCCGGTCTTCATCAGCTGCAGCCCTTCGGTCCAGCCAGGGATCACCTGGTCCAGCTGGAACACGGCAGGCTCGCCGCGATCCACCGAGCTGTCAAAGACGCTGCCGTCGATCAGTGTGCCATGGTAGTGGACCTTGACCATGTCGGTGGCCTTTGGCGAGGCGCCGGTGCCCTTGGTCAGTACTTCATACTGCAGGCCGCTGGCGGTTGTCGTCACGCCCGCTTTTTTGCCATTGCTGGTGAGGTAAGCCGTCGACTTTGTCTTGTTTTCCAGAGCAACACGATTGGCTTTTTCCTGGGCGGCCAGCTGCATGCGATTGCGGAATGCCTCCAGCGTGGCTTTCATTTCTTCGTCGGTCAGGCGCGGCTCTTTCTTGGCATAGGCATCACGAAAACCAGCGACGTAAGACTCGACATCAAGAGTGTCAAGGTGCTGGGAGTGATTCTTGCCGCCGAGGAAGCCGATGCTGTAAGCGGCTTTGGCATCGTCATTTGCAAAGGCGGGTGCCGGGGCTTTCTTGTCAGCAGCAAGGCCTAGGGTGGGCAGGCTGGCCAGCAGGGCGGCAGCGATCAGGGTGCGCTTCATGAGTTCTCCTTGTTGTTGAATGGCCATGCCATGTGCCGGCCCGTGAACCATCGGGAGCATACTGTCAGGCAGGCTTGCTTGGCTATGCGCTTTTGTGTGCGCTGTGTGATGACGGGTTGTGATGGAGTTCCGGTTTCATTCACCTGCAATAAATTTGATCCAGATTCGCTTCCGGATGCGCATGGCTGCTCGCTTTTCTGTGGCACATCGTATATTTTTCGCTCAATGGGCCCCTGTTTGATGAATCGCGTCCTGATGGCTCCGGATATGGTCCATCAAACAGGGGTTCGCCGTGCCAACCAATTGCGTTAACCACATGAGGATGTGCCCATGCCTGTTGCCAAGAAAAAGGCTGTAAAGTCTGCTGCAAAACCCGCCGCCTCGTCGGTGGACAAACTCAAGATGGATCTGGAGAAGCAAGTGAACGATCTGCAGGAACACTTCCAGAAGGTGGTTGAAAAAACCCAGAAGGAAGCAGAAAAGTACATCGAGTCGGCACGCAAGCTGGTTGAAAAGGCCGAGGCCAACTACAAGGATCTGCAGAAGAAGATCGAGCAGCAGATCGCCAAGGCTGACAAGGATGCCGTCAAGGCAGTAAAGGAACGTGCCAACCTGGCACAGTCCGAAGCCAAGGCCGCGCTTTCTGCTGCCAAGAAAGATTTCGAACAGGCTCGTAGCGCCATCAAGGGTCTGCAGCAGAAGAGCGAACTCAAGGCTTATGTGCAGGCCAAGCTGAAGGGTGCCACCAAGGCTCCGGCCAGGGCCGCTGCCAGGCCTGCCGCCGCCAAGGCTGCACCGAAGCCTGCTGCCAAGCCGGCCGCCAAGCCCGCTGCACCGAAAGCCGCCGCAAAACCTGCTGCTGCCAAGGCACCTGCCAAGCCGGTTGCCGCCAAGCCTGCTCCGGCCAAGGTTGCACCGAAGCCTGCTCCTGCTGCCAAGCCGGCCGCCAAGCCCGCTGCTCCGAAAGCGGCACCCAAGGCGGTGAAGCTGAAGACGCTGGACAAGCCGGCTGCCAAGACGGCACCAAAGGCTGCTCCTGCCACCAAGCCGGCCGCTGCGCCTGCTGCTGCAGAGCGCACCGTGCTGACGCCGCCTGCCGCCGAATAAGCGGGTGTGGTGACGAAAAACGGGCCTGCGGGCCCGTTTTTCATTTTGGCGGCGGATGCCGCGAGTCGGGCCACAAGCTGGTAGACTCCGCGCCCATGATTACTGCCTCCAACCTTGCCGTTCTGCGTAACGGCCGCGAACTCTATCGCGACGCTTCCTTTCTTCTTCATCCGGGCTGGAAAGTCGGTCTGACCGGCGCCAATGGCTCCGGCAAATCCACTTTTTTCGGCCTGCTGCAGGGCGAGTTCACGCCTGATGCCGGCCGTCTGGAGCGTCCGGCCGTCTGGACCGTGGCGCACATGGAACAGGAGGTCAGTGCGCTGGAAATGAGCGCCATCGACTACGTGCTGGATGGCGACTCCGAGCTGCGCCAGGTGGAGCGCGATCTGGCGCTGGCCGAGAGCGAGGAGCGCTACGAGGATCTGGCCAATCTCTATCAGCGTTATGACGAGATTGGCGGCTACACCTCGCAGTCCCGGGCCGCCAAATTGCTCGCGGGACTCGGCTTCTCCGATGCCGAGCAGCAGAAGAACGTGGCGGACTTTTCCGGTGGCTGGCGCATGCGCATCAATCTTGCGCAAACCCTGATGTGCCGCTCTGACCTGCTTCTGCTTGATGAGCCCACCAATCACCTTGATCTGGATGCCATCCTCTGGCTGGAGGACTGGCTGCTGGCCTATCCGGGCACGCTCATCATGGTCTCGCATGATCGTGATTTTCTCGACAATGTGGTTGAGCACATCCTGCATGTCGAGAATGGCTCCATTACGCATTATCGTGGCAACTACTCCACCTTCGAGCGTACGCGTGCGGAGCGGCTGGCGCAGCAGCAACAGCAGTTCGAGAAGCAGCAGACCGAGGTTGCGCATCTCACCAAATACATTGACCGCTTCCGCGCCCAGGCCACCAAGGCACGTCAGGCACAGAGCCGCATCAAGGCACTGGAGCGCATGACGCTGATTGCGCCGGCGCATGTGGATTCGCAATTCAGTTTCCGCTTTCGCGAGCCGGAACGCCTGGCCAGTCCGCTGATCCGCATGGACGACATCAATGCCGGTTATGGCGAGCGCACGGTGATTGCCGGCGTGAACTTTTCACTGACGCCGGATACACGCATGGGTCTGTTGGGGCCCAACGGCGCCGGCAAGTCGACGCTGATCAAGACGCTGGTGGGTGAGCTGTTGCCACTGAAGGGTGAGCGAACAGTGTCGGACCATACCCGTGTGGGGTACTTTGCCCAGCATCAGGTGGATCATCTCGACCTGAAGGCATCGCCGCTGCTGCAGCTCAGTCGTCTGGCGCCGCGTGTTGAAGAGATGACGCTGCGCAAGTTTCTGGGCAGCTTCGGTTTTGGTGGCGAGCGTATTGATACGACCTGCGAGAATTTCTCCGGCGGTGAAAAAGCGCGCCTCGCACTGGCACTGATTGTGTGGCAGCGCCCCAATGTGTTGCTGCTCGACGAACCCACCAACCACCTTGACCTGGAAATGCGGCATGCGCTGACGCTGGCCATCCAGGAGTATCAGGGTGCACTGGTTATCGTGTCGCACGAGCGTCATCTGCTGAAGGCTTGCTGTGACGAGTTCCTGCTGGTGGCCGATGGCCAGGCCCGGAATTTTGATGGGGATCTGGATGATTATGCGCAGTGGTTGCGCGAGTGGCGTGCGGCCCAGGACCCTAAAAAAGAATCCAGGAAAGACCCTAAGAAGGATGTGAAAAAGGCTGCGCCCGAGCCGGTGCCTGCAGCACAGCAGAAAAAGATGGCCGGTAGCCGGGACCAGCAAAAGGCGCTGGCCAAGCTGGAGAACCAGTTGTCTGCCGTGCAGGACCGGCTGGTAGCGCTGGACGAGTTGCTGGGTGATGCCTCGCTGTACGAGCCGGCACGCAAGGATGATCTGGCCAGGCTGCTGGCAGAAAAGGCCGGTCAGGATGCCGAGCTGGTAATACTGGAGGAAAAGTGGCTGGCCTTGAGCGAGACTACAAACCAGTAACTTGATCTGTCAGGAAGTTGCGCTAGTCTCAGGATCACTTTTCACCATGCACAAACGCAAGGAGATTCGCATGAACCTGAACAAGGCACTGGACAAGGCTTACGAAGGCAAGTCGCTGAAGGAACTGGCGGATGCGCCGGTGGATGCACTGGCAGGGGTGAGCGAGGCGGATGCCAAGGCGCTACTGGCGGCATTCAACGTGAAGACGGTGCGCGATCTGGCCAACCTGAAATATGTGAAGTGGGCGCAGGCGATTGTGACGCTGGCGGATACCGAGCAGTAAATGGTCAGGACGTTCCTGATAATAAAAAACCGGCCTTGATGGCCGGTTTTTTATTGGATTGTTCAGGTAAACGGTCAAGCCAGATGAACATCGCTCAAGGGAAGATTGCTTTTTACTGGTTGGTGCCGACAGGTGCTGTTGCCGTTTCCATTTCGGTCAGAAACCGCAGGGCCTGTTCGCGGGTCTCGCCACACATTTCACGGTTTGCCTGCAGCCCGGCGCAGACGGCCGGACGCTCAGGATTGCCGAAAATGCGGCAGCGGTTTTCGTCGTCCAGTTGTATGCAGCGTACCCCTGCCGGCTTGCCGTGCGGCATGCCGGGAATGGGGGAGGTTATCGACGGGGCGATACAACAGGCGGCACAACCGGAGCGACAGTCCATGGCGCCGTCAGTACAGGAAGGTGCCGGTGCCGGCAGCAATCAGTTCGTTGCTGTCATTGCGCAGTTCCATACGGGTGACAAACACCTTTTTGCCAACACGCAGCAGTGTGGCGGAGGCTTCGAAGTGCAGGCCACGACCGGGGGCCAGGTAATCGACACGCATGTCGATGGTGCCCAGACGGGCCAGGCGCGAATAACGTTCATCGCGCGGAATCTCGTCTTCCTTCATGCGCTGGTAAACCGCGACCACGCCCATCATGCCACCGACCATGTCGAGCGCGGTGGCAATCACGCCACCATGCAGGATCTGCTTGAAGGTGTTGCCCACCAGCTCCGGCTTCATGTCGAAACGGGCGCGAACTTCTTCATTGGAGGCATGAACCAGTTCCATGCCAATCAGTTTTACAAACGGGGTGTGGTCAAAGCTGGCCTTGAGCCGGTCCAGCAGCAGCTTGCCCTTTTCTTCCGGTGTCAGTTCGGGGCGCGGTGGCGTGACGGTATCGCTGCTCATGGGATGCTTCCTGTGAAAATGCGCGGCCAGCGTAGCAGGCCTGCTCCCGACCAAGCAATTGCTTGGTCGGGAGCGGCAGATGTCAGGCGGGTCAGTGCCGGGCGTTGGCGGCGGGTTTTTTGCTGTGCTTGCTAGAGCTGGTGTCAGGCGCATTGCGCAGGATCAGGTAGCCCAGCACGGCAGAAAGCATGGAGCCGGCCAGAATGCCGAGGCGGTCAACCATCTGCAGCGACGCACCGTGGTCACTGAAGGCCAGCGAGCTGATGAACAGGCTCATGGTAAAGCCGATACCGCAGATGACCGAGGCTCCGTACAACTGCAGCCAGCTGGTACGTTCGGGCAGCTGGGCAACGCCGCTTTTCACCAGCAGCCAGGCAAAGCTGAAGATGCCGATCTGTTTGCCCAGGAACAGACCGAGGGCAATGCCGACAGGTACCGGGTGCAGGACGTCGTCAAGGGAGAGGCCGCCCAGAGCAACCCCGGCATTGGCGAAGGCAAACAACGGCACAATGGCATAGATGATCCAGGGGTGCAGGGCATGCAGCACGCGCTCGGCCGGGGATTCTTCATCGGGATGGCTGCGGTCCAGCGGGATGGCCATGGCAATCACCACGCCGGCCAGCGTGGCGTGTACGCCGGACTTGAGCACGCTGACCCAAAGGGCCAGTCCGATAATGCCGTAGGGCATCAGGCTGCGTACCCGTGACCGGTTCAGCACGATCAGGCCCAGCGCAAAAATGGTGGCCAGTGCCAGGGCACGTGTGGAGAGGTCGCTGGTATAGAACAACGCGATGATGACGACGGCACCGAGGTCGTCCAGTACGGCCAGCGTCATGACAAAGATTTTCAGTGCAGGCGGCAGGCGCGAGCCGACCAGGGCGAGCACGCCAAGGGCAAAGGCGATATCGGTGGCCGAGGGGATGGCCCAGCCATGCCGGAAAACCGGGTCGTCGTGATTGAAGCCAAGATAGAACAGGGCCGGCACGAGAATGCCACCAAGGGCACACAGGCCGGGCAGGATGACCTGGCGGGGATCGGACAGATGGCCCTGCAGGAATTCCTTCTTGATCTCGAGGCCGACGGCGAGGAAGAACAGGGCCATCAGCCCGTCATTGACCCACAGCAGCAGTGGCTTTTCGACATTCAGGTCGCCCAGTCGTACCTGGCCGGTGATGGACAGGAACGATTCGTAGGCGGGGGCCAGGGTGCTGTTGGCGAACAGCATGGCCAGTACGGCGGCGGCAATCAGCAAGAGGCCGCCCTGAACATCCATGCTCATGGCACGCAGTGGTGCCAGCCATTTCTGCATTTCACTTCTCCCCTTGTCCGAGGCTAAAGACTAGCGGCTCGGGGAAGGGGAGGGAATGAAAATGTGCGGTGATGTGCTGCGCAGGCTCAGGCCATGTCGAGAACAGCATCCACCAGCTTGTTGATTCCGGCTTCGGCTTCGGTGATGCGCTCGGCCAGCATGTAGGCCGGGGTGCTGACAATCTTGCGATCCTTGTCGATTACGCACTCGGTGACGGCGCAGGGCACATGTACCCCGCCCATCTTTTCAATGGCGATGGCAGTCGTGGTGTCGTCGCCGATGGTGCAGCGGGTGCCATGACCGGGGCAATGCAGATGAGGCCGACCGGTTTGCCTTCCCGGTGCAGGGAGCGGGTAAAGATGGCCACGTCCTGATTAATGGTCATGTCATGGCCATGGGTGGCGAAATTGCAGAGGTTGCGGGCTGCACCATAGCCACCGGGAATGATCACGGCATCAAAGTCATCAACATGTGCCAGCGACAGCGGCTTGATGGCGCCACGGGCAATGCGGGCGGCTTCGGCCAGCACGGAGCGTGTTCCGGTGGACGGTTCGCCGGTGACGTGGTTGATGACCTGTGCCTGGTCAATGTCCGGGGCAAAGCACTGGACCTGGGCATGGTGACGGTCAAGGGCCAGCAGGGTCAGGGTGGCTTCGTGGATTTCACTACCATCGAGGTAGCCCGAGCCGGAGAGGATGACGGCAACTTTTTTCATGGAACACTCCGTGTGCTGGCATGAGGAGAATGAGATGGCTACAGGTTATCAGAGACTTGGGCAGGGAACATGACCTGCCTCATGCGCCGGCATGATGATTGGGCTAATCTAGGAGGCTGAACGAAGTTTTTTGAGGGCGTCATGGCCCGGAGCTCCCATGTCCGATTTTTCCTTTTCCCGTGCCGCCTTTCCGGCGACGCGCCTGCGTCGTCTGCGCAAGAACGATTTTTCCCGGCGGCTGGTGCGCGAGAATGCCCTGACGGCCAATGACCTCATCTATCCCGTGTTTGTCCTGGAGGGCGAGAACCGGCGTGAGCCGATCATTTCGATGCCTGGTATCGAACGCCTGTCGATTGACCTGCTGGTGAAAGAGGCGGCGGTGCTGGCGGCACTGGGGATTCCGGCGGTGGCGCTGTTCCCGGTAACGCCTCCGGAGGCGAAGTCGCTGATGGCGGAAGAGGCCTTCAATCCCGACGGGCTGGCGCAACGCGCCGTGCGGGCGTTGAAAGCAGCCGTGCCTGAGTTGGGCGTGATTACCGATGTGGCACTGGACCCTTTCACCACACATGGCCAGGACGGCATCATCGATGCGGATGGGTATGTGCTGAACGACCTGACCACGGAAATCCTGGTGAAGCAGGCGCTGTCGCATGCCGAGGCGGGTGCCGACATCGTGGCGCCGTCGGACATGATGGATGGCCGCATTAGTGCCATCCGCATGGCGCTGGAGCATGACGGGCACATCAACACCAGCATTCTGGCGTACTCGGCCAAGTATGCGTCCAGCTATTACGGCCCCTTCCGTGATGCCGTGGGCAGTGCCGGCAACCTCAAGGGCGGCAACAAGAACAGTTACCAGATGGACCCGGCCAACCTCGACGAGGCGCTGCACGAGGTGGGGCTGGATCTGGCGGAAGGTGCGGACATGGTGATGGTGAAGCCGGGCATGCCCTATCTGGATGTGGTGCGTGCGGTGAAAGACACCTTTCGTGCCCCGACGTTTGTCTATCAGGTGAGTGGCGAATACGCGATGCACATGGCGGCCATACAGAACGGCTGGCTGAAACGCGAACCGGTCATTCTGGAGTCGCTGCTCTGCATCAAGCGGGCCGGGGCGGATGCGATCCTGACGTATTTTGCCAAGGAAGCAGCGCAGTTGCTGAAGGCGGGCGGCTGAGTCCGGTTTTAATAAATATGTCACCGGGCTGTAGTGAAATGGCGGGATGACAAAGGAACCTTTGATGGCGGCACAAGAGCAGACTCTCCCGGTCTCGGACATTGATCTGAATGACCCGGAGTACTACATCAATCGCGAGCTCAGCATTCTTGCGTTCAACCTGCGGGTGCTGGAGCAGTCGCTGGATGAGGTCCACCCGCTGCTGGAGCGGCTGGGGTTCCTGCGCATCTTTGCCAGCAACCTCGACGAGTTCTTCGAGATCCGTGTGGCCGGGCTCAAGCGCCAGTTGTCGCTGGGGCGTGCCAGTCCTGGGCCGGACGGCATGCTGCCGCATGAAGTGCTGTCACGAATTTCCGATGTCTGCCATGACGCGGTGGATCGCCAGTACCGCATCCTGAATGATGTGTTGCTGCCGGCGATGGCGCAGGAAAACATCCGTTTCCTCAAGCGCGACCAGTGGAGTGAAAAGCAGGCGGCCTGGGTAAAGAAATATTTTCGTGAGCAGGTTTATCCGGTGCTGACGCCGATCGGTCTGGACCCTGCCCATCCGTTTCCGCGCGTGGTGAACAAGAGCCTCAATTTCATTGTGTCACTGGAGGGCAAGGATGCCTTCGGTCGCACACTCAATCTGGCGATTGTGCCTGCGCCACGTTCCTTGCCGCGCATGATTGCCATGCCCTCGGACGAGGGCGGTACGGATGACTATGTGTTTTTGTCCTCGGTCATTCACGAGCATGCCGGCGAGCTGTTTCCCGGCATGACGGTGCAGGGCTGCTACCAGTTCCGTGTAACGCGTAATGCGGATTTGTCGATTGACGAAGTGGATGTGGATGACCTCGCCATTGCGCTGAAGGACGAGCTGTTGTCGCGTCGCTATGGTGATGCGGTGCGTCTGGAAGTGGCAGAGAACTGTCCGCGGCATCTGGTGGATTTCCTGCTCAAGAAATTCGGGCTGACGGAAGAGTTCCTCTATCGTGTGAACGGGCCGGTGAATCTTGCCCGGTTGATCACGGACATTGATCGTCCGCGCTTGCGCTACAAACCGCTGATCCCGTCCATTCCGGACCGGCTGGCACGCGCCGAAAACTATTTCGAGGCGCTGGCAGAAGGGGATGTGTTGCTCAATCATCCTTTCGAGTCGTTTACGCCGGTGGTGGAGTTTTTGCGGCAGGCGGCGCGTGATCCGAATGTACTGGCCATCAAGCAGACACTGTACCGCACCGGTAACAATTCGGAGATGGTCAGTCTGCTGGCCGAGGCGGCGCGTAACGGCAAGGAAGTCACGGCCGTGATCGAATTGCGTGCCCGTTTTGACGAGGAATCGAATATCGAGGTGGCGGCCAAGTTGCATGAGGCCGGTGCGGTAGTGGTGTACGGCATTGTCGGCTACAAGACGCATGCAAAAATGCTGCTGGTGGTGCGGCGCGAAGGGCGCCGTCTCAAGCGCTATGTGCACATGGGGACGGGCAATTATCATGCGGTCACGGCGCGAATCTATACAGACGTGTCGTTGCTGACGGCCGAGCCCGAACTGTGTGAGGACGTGCACAAGCTGTTCCAGCAACTGACGGGCATGGGCAAGCTGGCCAAGCTGAAAAAGCTGTTGCATGCGCCATTCACCCTGCATGCGCGGTTGATGGAACATATTGAAAACGAAATTGCCAATTGCAAGGCAGGAAAGCCGGCACACATCATTGCCCGCATGAATTCGCTGACGGAAAAGCAGCTGATCCAGGCGCTGTATCGGGCCAGTCGTGCCGGCGTGACGGTGGACCTGATGGTGCGCGGCATCTGCTCCCTGCGTCCCGGCATTCCGGGAGTTTCGGAAAACATCCGGGTGCGTTCGGTAATCGGCCGGTTTCTGGAGCACTCCCGCGTGTTCTGGTTTGCGAATGGTGGCGAGGAAGTGATTTATTGCTCCAGCGCGGACTGGATGGATCGCAACATGTTCTTCCGCGTGGAAACCTGTTTCCCCATTACCGACCCGGTGCTGGCGAAGCGTGCCAAGCAGGATTCACTGCTGGTCTACCTGACGGATAACCGGCAAAGCTGGATGTTGCAGCCGGATGGCAGTTATCGTCAGCAGGCCGTGGACAGCGGCAAGGAAAAAATCGCCCAGCAGCAATTGCTGGAAAAGCTGTCACAGTCCTGACGGCGGCGCGTGACGAAAAAAAGCCCCTGCGTGAGCAGGGGCAGTGTGGAGACACCACGAGAAAAACAGTGCGCACACATCAGACATCCGTGCGCAGGTTGCTGCTGGCAACCAGGTTGCTGATGATGTCGGTATCGCCGCTGCTGCCGGTGACAAGGTCAACATTGCTCAGCACGATTCTCTGGTCGGTGGCGCTGGCGTAATTGCTGCCGTCAAAGGCGCCGGTACTGCTGACGCTGATGACGGTGTCGCTGCCATCCAGATCGAAGTGCAGGTAGTCGGTGAGTGGTGCACTTTCTTCGCCGACGAGCAGGTCGCGCAGGTCAAGCTGGTCGCCGCCGATGCCATCCGCAAAGTCGGTGATTGTGTCTTCTGCCGGACTGCTGGTGGTGCCGCCTTCCCCGAGTTGCCACACGAAGACATCTGCGCCGGTGCCGCCGGTCATGGTGTCATTGCCGCTGTTGCCGATCAGGGTGTCGTTGTCGGCACCACCATCCATTATGTCGTTGCCGCTGCCGCCGTCGAGCAGGTCATTGCCTGCAAGCCCGTTGAGGGTGTCGTTGCCGGCGCCGCCATAGAGGGTGTCGGCATCGGCCGTACCCGTGATGGTGGTGCCGGTGGCGAGGGCGGCCGGTTCAAAGGTCACCGAGAGGCTGCCATCCACACTGTCGCCATCGGTGTCGGTCAGGGTCAGGTCAAAACCCTGTTCTATCGGTGTGCCGGTATCGGTAACGAGTACCTCCAGGTTGCTGAGTGAGAACTTGCCGTCAGTGGCGTTGGTGTCGTCGTTATAGATTTCGATGCGGCTGTAGCCGTCATCGGTCAGCGTCACCACGCTGTAGTCCGCTTGCACGCCGCTGACTGTCCAGGTGCCATCGCCGTGGTCCACAAAGGTGACGCCGGCGGCATTGCCTGTATCCGATGTGGCAAGCAGGATGCCGAGTGCGCTGTAGACCAGGATTTTGGTGATGGGGTCGAGCGGATCGTTGGTCAGGTTTTCGTCAGTGTCGGCGTCGTAGGCCTTGAGCAGGATGCTCGCGGTGGTACCGCCGGAGATCTGGTCGACGCTGAAACTGAAACCGTTGATGGTGTTGTTGGCAGTGACCAGATAATCGTCGCCGCCATTGGCGGTCGAGAACTCACCGAAGTCGATGCGCAAGCCTTCCGGCGCGTCAATGAACTGCGAGTCCACGGCAACGTCATTGCTGTCACTGTTGACCGAGGTGGCCCCGCCTGCCGGCGAAAACAGGATTTCCTGTCCGGCAACGCCAGACTCCACTATCTTGAAGGAAGGATTGCCGGCTTCGCCGGTGCCGGACAAATCCGTAAAGGCGACACCCGAACCATTGTCGATGGTGCCTGACATGGTCACGGTATAGCTGTCATTGGCCAGATCGAAATCGCCGTCCTGGTTGAGTGCAACGGTGAATATCGTGTTGCCATCACTCACTGCACCTTCGGTCAGTGCGGTGGAGCCGGTGAGGGTCTGGCCGTCGGCAGAAACGTAGAAGTAAATGGTTTCGCCCAGCGAGGTCAGGCTGCTCGCGCCTTCCTGTGTAGTGGCAAAGCGCACGGTGCCGGTCTGGTCTGCGCCGGTGTTGTTGTCGATGTTGCCGTCGATATCCAGAGCAAAACTGCCGCTACTGCCGTCGGCATTGTTGACATGGCCTGACAATGGCGAGAACGCCTGCGGCACGTCATCGACGATCTGGATGCTGAGGATGTCGGCGGTGTTGTCGCCGTCGGTGTCGGTAACGATGATGGCGAGTGCATCAAAGCGGCTATTCTCGCCATTGCCGCTGGTGTGGGTCTCGTTGTCGATGAGGGTGTAGGTGCCGTAGATGGTGCCGCTGTAGGCATCACCGGTGTAGCCGTTGATGGTCAGCGTGTTGCCCAGTGCGGTGGCGATGACAATGGGCACGGTGCCGCTGTTGGCCAGTTCGGCATACGTGATCAGAGTGCCACCGATACTGATGGTGGAAATGCCGTCCTCGGCGCTGATGGCAAAGTCACCGGTGACGGCGACGGGTTCCTTGGTGGTGTCGGAGCCGTCAGGCAAATCATCTTCATCGACCAGGCTGTCGCCACCTTCGGCCTGCGGGGTGAGGTTGAAGATGAAAACCCCGTCATCGTCATTGTGGATGTTAAGCGTGAGGGTGGCGGTGTCACTGTCGCCATCGGCATCGGTCAGTGTGTAGGTAAAGACTTCGGTATCACTGCCGCCGCCGTTGAGTGCGATGAAATCGGCATCGCTGGTGTTGAGTGCGTAACTGTAACTGCCGTCGGCATTGAGGGTGAGTGTGCCGTAAGTGCCGGCGATCACGGCGGGGGTGACACTGGCACCATCCGCGCCCTGCACATCATTGCCCAGCACGTTGCCGGTGGTGACGGTGCTGTTCTCCGACACGATGTCGGGATCGGTATTGTTGATGGCGTCAGGCACGTCGTCGACGATGTTGATGCTGAGCGTATTGTTGGTGCTGTCACCGTCCTCGTCCGTCAGCACCACACTGAAGTCCTCGAACAGGCTGTTCTGGCCGTTGGCATTGGTGTGCGTTTCGTTGTCGGCCAGCGTGTAGGTGTAGCTGACGACGCCGGTGTTGCTGTCGTAGGCAGTGATGTTGAGGGTGTTGCCCAGTGCGGTGACAAAACTGGTGGCGGTAAAGACGCCGTCCGTGATCACGGCCTGGCCGCCAATGGTGAGGTCGTCCACGCCATCGGGGGCACTGATGCTGAAATTGCCGCTGGTGGTGAGGGGCTCCTTGGTGGTGTCGGAGCCGTCGGGCAAGTCGTCTTCGTCGACCAGTGCATCACCGCCCTGGCCACTTGGGGTGAGGTTGGTGATCACCACCGGATCATCCACGCCGGTAATGGTCACGACGATGTTCGCGGTGTCGATGTCGCCATCGGTGTCGGTGAGGTTATACGTGAAGGTGTCGGTGAGGGTTTCCGGTGTTTCTCCGGCAACGCCCAGTCCCTGCACGACCGGATTGCCGGTGTCGAGATGATAGGTCCAGGTGCCATCCCCGTTCTGGGTCAGGTTGCCGTAGGTACCCTGCAGGCTGACAACACTGGCGCTGGCGCCGTCAGCGCCTTCGTCATCATTGGCGAGGATATCGATGACAACACTGGGTGTGTCTTCACTGATGCTGGCCGCATCGTCCACGGCGTCAGGAAGATCATCGAGCACCTGAATGCTGAGGACATCGCTGTCACTGTCGCCGTCATTGTCGGTCAGGACGACGTCCATTTCATCGAACAGCGGATTGACGCCGTCGTCATCCGGATGCACTTCATTATCGAGCAGTTCGTATTCGTAGGTGATCTCGCCGGTGGCCGGGTTGTAGCCGGTGATGGTGAGTTCGTTGCCCAGTGGTGTGGTGACAACCGGATTGACCAGCACACCATTGGCAATCACGGTCACGCCGTTGATGACCAGACTGTCCACCCCGTCGGGGGCGGAAATGATGAAGCTGCCGCTGGTGGTGGTGGGCGTTTGTCCGGACAGGTCGTTTTCATCAACCGAGGCATCACCATTCTGGATGGTGGGGGCCAGACCGGAAATGTCGGCGGCATTATCCTCCAGCAGGAGGCGCTGATCCTCGGGCAGGGTGGTGGTAGTGGTTTCCGTCGGGAACACGAAGCCGATCGGGGTGGTGGTTTCGGAGACACGGCCCAGGCGAATGAAGCCGTTGCCGCCCTCATCGCCCCCTCCGGTGCCGGACAGGCCGGCCGCGGTGGCTTCCAGTTCGGTGCTGATGTCACGTCCGGCGAGCAAGGCCTCCAGCACCGCATCGGCCGCGGCATCCGCACTCATGGCGGGCAGCATGGGTGGCAGCTCGTTGTCGGCAGTGTCGGGGTCCAGCGCCGAGACGGCTTCTTCGGGCAGAAACTCCGGCAGGGGCTCTTCAGCCGTTTGCAGTTCATCGGGCTGGGGGGGCAGAGCGGCCGCACGCGTGGCGGCGCTGTTCGTGCTGCTTGAGGTGGCGGGGCGGGTATCCATGATGACCTCCAGTGCCTCTGACTTCTTTAAGTTCCTTCGGCCGGACGCCTGCGCATGCAGGTGCGGTCAATCTTGTAGGTTCAGGCTAGGCCTGCCGGTGTGGCATGCCTACCGTACCGTTGGCCGGTATGGCCGGCCGTTCAGCCCTGCTCCGGCCCGTACAGGCTGCGCAGCAGGCAAGCGATTCCGTCGTCGCCGATGCCTGACATCATCAACTGGTGCATGTCGGCAGGGTGGGGCGAGTGCTGGGGGGGTGTGTTGCCGCTTTGCAGCAGGTGATCCAGGCTGTCGCCGGGGGCATCGAGTACACCGGCAAGGCTGAGGGCGTTGCCGGTATCCGGGACCAGCCATTCGGTCACCATGGCGGCATTCGCCCGCGCATCCAGCGCCCACTCACTGGTGTCGATGCCGGCATCGGCCAGCACATCCGCATCCAGCAGCAGGGTCTGGTCGGGTCCCAGCCCCAGTTCATGCCCGGAGGTCAGTTGCACCAGCGCGGTGCCATGGCTGCCGGTGTGCAGGAGCGCGCCAGTGGCGAACGTCATGCCGGCGGTTACCGGTATCTGTCCGTTGCCATCCTGCAGCCAGACATCTCCGGTGGCATTCATGACGCGGGCGGCAAATGAAATCAGGGTGTCCATGACGGGCCTCTCTGCACGAAGGGCATTGATCAGCGTTACCTCAGGCTAGGGCGCCGCCGTTGGTGTGCCTACCGTACTGAAGGACGGTGCCGGTCCCTGCCTCACCGGGGCGTTCGCCCAACTCATGGATAAACGGTGGCAAACAAGGATGGATGGCAGGGTGCGGCCGGTTTGCTCCGCTAGTGTTAAAGAACTGTCGCAGCGCAGCATGCTGTTCGTGGTTGCAGGTCCTTGCCGAGCGTGTTCAGGGATGGCCAGTGGTGGCAGGGGTACGGATGGCAAGGGGAATGGAAATGCCCGTAATGCTTTCTTCTGATTTTTACCGTGTGGTCGGCAAGGGTTGGTGCACATGAGCCGGCAGGACACGCTAATCGACCTGCCGCGTCTGCCCTGGCTGGCAGCGGCAATCACCAGGGCTTCATCGCTGCCCGGTTTCCGACGCCAGATCATCCGGCATGCCATTACGGCAATGACACTGGCGCTCATGCTGTTGTTGCTGGACAGTGGCCTGCATGATTTTTCGGCCAGGCGGGCGCAGCTGGACCGGGAGGCCGCGCTGCTGACGGATCTGGTGGCGGCCACCATTGCAGCACAGCACCTGCCGGAAGAGGAGGGCTCGGTTGAGGCATTGCTGGCGCCCGTGCGGGATGCCCCGCATATTGATGCGGCCATCATCAGGGGTGCAGATGGCGTGGTGCTCGCGGCGATTGGCCAGCCGGTAAAAGAATCAGCGCTGTCCCGGCAGGTTTTTGGAAGAACACAAATCGTGCGCACGGTGAGGCATGCCGGTGTGGTGATTGGTGAGGTCCGCCTGCACATCAGCCACCGTTTTCTGGTTGTCACGTTCCTGCAGGAAATGTTGTGGTCACTGCTGGCGCTTGTTCTGGTTGGCGCGATTTCCGCATTGCTGCTGTATCGCGCCCTGTTCCGTTTCTCCAGTCGCCTTGCCGACCTGACGGACACCATGTCGGGAATATCTGCCAGTGGTAATTTCGGTCTGCGCCTGCCCGAACAGAAATATGGCGAGGTCCGGGAGGTGGCAGTACTGTCGCGCTCGCTGAATGCCTTGCTCGATGAAGTTCAGGGACGCAGTTTCAATCTGGAGTGCGAGCTTGAAAACTCGCGGCTGATTGAAATGCATCTGGGCAAGATGTCGCTGGCCGTTGAAAATTCTGCTGTCGGAATTTTCATTACCGATCCGGATGGCTGGATTGAGTATGCCAACACAAGCTACCTGGAAATGAACGGGCTGAGCCAGGATGACTGCATCGGCATTCCAAGCTTGCTCGTGCAGAACAAGCATCTGACATCCGATCTCCATGCATCAATGTGGGATGCCATGCAGCAGGGGCATAACTGGCAGGGAGAGATCAGCGCCCGGCGCAAAGGCGGTGAACTTTACTGGGGAATAATGTCGCTGGCCTCCATCCGCAAGGAGGACGGCAGCATCGCACACATCATTAGCAATATTGATGATGTGTCCGAGCACAAGCGGGCAGAAGAAACCATCAACCGGCTGGCTTATTATGATGCGTTGACCATGCTGCCCAACCGCCACAGTTTTGGTGAGCAGCTGCCCCGGTTGCTGGCCAGGGCTACCCGCAAGCGTGAAATGGTGGCGGTCTGTTACCTTGATCTGGATCGTTTCAAGGAGGTCAATGATACGCTTGGACACAGCATGGGCGATCATCTCCTGCAAACGGCAGCAAAACGTCTGCAGTCAGTATTGAGGGAGCATGATGTGGTGGCTCGTCTGGGTGGTGACGAGTTCGCCCTCATCATTCCGAATCTGCATGATCGCGCCAGTGCAGAAGTGGTGGCCCGAAAAATAATCGATCACATGACGGCACCGTTCCGGCTGGATGGCCGCGAACTTTCCGTGACAGCCAGCATGGGCATGGTGTTTTTCCCCGAGCATGGCAGCGATGCAGATGACTTGCTGAAAAAAGCCGATATTGCGCTGTACCGCGCCAAGGCACTGGGGCGCAACAATTTCCAGATTTTCTCGCTCGGACTGGAAGAAGTGGGATTGGCGCGGCGCGAGCTGGAAGCGCAGATCCGGCAGGCGCTGGTGACCGAGGATTTCTTTCTGGAGTACCAGCCAAAGCTTGATCTCGGTACGGGAAAGTTGTGCGGTGCAGAGGCGCTGATCCGCTGGAATCATCCGACGCTGGGGCGTTTGCCTCCCGACAAGTTCATTCCGCTGGCGGAAGAAAGCCGGCTCATCATTCCATTGGGTCACTGGATCATCAATGAAGTGGCGCGTCAGCAAGCCGCGTGGAGTGCCGAGGGATTGCTGGTGGTGCCGGTGGCCTTGAACCTGTCCACCATGCAGTTCAAGAATGATGATTTGCCGATGCGTTTCAGTGAGGCCCTGCGGCAGCATCACGTCAGTGCCGACCTGATCGAGCTTGAAATCACTGAAAGTCTTCTGATGGATGATCCCGAAGGCATTCGCCTGCAGCTGGCCGAGCTGGATGCCATGGGAATCGGTATTGCGATTGATGATTTCGGTACAGGTTATTCCTCGCTCAGTTATTTGCGCACCTTGCCGGTGGATGTGCTCAAGATTGACCGGAGTTTTGTGCGGGATATTGAAACCACGGATGACCGGATCACCCAGGCCATCATTGCCATGGCCAAGAGTCTGGATCTGAAAGTGGTGGCCGAAGGTGCAGAAACCGCAGGTCAGATCGAGCATCTGCGCAAGCTGGGGTGCGACGTGATTCAGGGATATGCCTACAGCCGTCCGCTGGCTGCCGATGTGTTTGCCATATTCCTGCGCGCGCCGTCGGATGAGGAAGTGTCAGTCCTTGCCGAGTGACGCAGTGTCCGGGTGTCAGGGGGCCGGATGATGTGCGTCCACACCATGTACATGCAGCGCCAGCTGCACCCGGTCATGCACCTGCAGCTTGCTGAAAATATGACTCAGGTGATCCTTTACCGTGCGCTCGGCCACGCCCAACTGGCGGGCGACTTCCTTGTTGGAGGCACCATCGGCCACCAGGCAGGCAACTTCCTGTTCCCGGTCCGTCAGCCCCCGTCGCCAGTTGCTGCTGAAGGTGCCGGAGGTTGGCTGCACTGCCACGCTCAGCATCAGCCGCGACAGCAGCGAGCGGCCAATCCAGAGTTCTCCGTTGGCGACCGCCAGTACCAGGCGCGGTAGCAGGTCCACACTGATCCAGCTGTTGCAGTAACCCCGGAAGCCCACGCGCAATGCCGCCACGCCTTCGTCGTCATGCGGCACGGCACTGCAGGCGACCAGCCGTGGTGGGCAGGCTTCCTGCCAGAGTTCGGGGCGCGTGACGGCGGGCAGGCCGGGCAGGTGCAGGTCAATAAGGCTGACGCTGCCATCCCCGGCGGGAGGTTGCCACAGGTCATGGCCCTGCAGGCGGCAATGCCCGGCCAGCCCGTGCCGCCAGTGTGCCAGCAGGCCGGCATTGGCGGTGTACAGGTGCACCGGGGGCAGTTGCAAGGTGGCCATCAGCGTTCACTCAGGGCGTAATTGCGGGCGCGCATCACGGGCTTGAGCAGGTACGACAGCACCGAACGCTTGCCCGTCAGGATGTCCACGTCCGCCACCATGCCGGGCAGGATGGGCTGGCGGTCAGAGCCCACCCATGACTGGTGCGTGCGCACATGCACGACATAGAACGCATTGCCCTTGTCATCAGTGACCGTGTCGGCCGCAATGTGCTCCAGCGTTGCCTCCAGTCCGCCGTAGATGGAAAAGTCATAGGCCGTAAAGCGCACCACGGCTTTCTGTCCCGGGCGCAGGAAGGCAATGTCGCGCGGCTGGATGCGCGCCTCCAGCAGCAGGTTGTCGTTGAGCGGCACAATCTCGATCAGGTCCTTGCCCGGCTGTACCACGCCCCCCACGGTTGTCACTAGCAGGCGTTTGACGGTGCCATGCATGGGCGCGCGCACCTCGGTGCGGTCCACCTTGTCCTGCAGGGCGCTGGTACCGGCACGCAGTCCCTGCAACTTGCCCATGGTCTCGGACAGCTCCATGCGCGCCTGATTTCGAAAGGTCAGCTCGGTTTCCTGGCGCTTGCGCCGTGCCTCGTTGATGGCGGACTCCAGCCGCGAAATCTGTGCATTGGCGGTATCACGCTCCCCGCGAAAACGCGCTGCATCACGCTGCAGGCGCAGGATCTCCACATCAGAGACGGCGCCCGAGCCGGACAGCTCCCGCGTCATGGTGAGTTCCCGCTGGGTCAGGGTGAAACTTTCGGCAGCCTGGTTGCGCCGACTGATGACCTCGTTCATTTCCTGGGTGCGCTGTTCCAGTTGCTGCAGGGCGATGCCCACGCCGGATTGCAGCTCCTGCCGCCGTGCCAGGTAGAGCGAGCGCTCGGCTTCGGCCAGCTCCGGAAAGGCCTCCTCCAGGCCTTCGGGCAGGACGAAGGGGCGATCCTCCGCAATCGCGCGCAGCCGCGCCGCCTTGGCCTGCAGTGAGACGACCTGCGATTCGTTTTCCTGCAGCGAGGAGGCAAAGCGTGTCGGGTCGATACGCAGCAGCAGCTGCCCTTTCTCCACGATATTGCCCTCCTGCACCAGAATGCCGGAGACAATGCCGCCATCAAGGCTCTGCATGACCTGGACATGGCTGGACGGGATCACCCGGCCCTGCCCGCGCGCCACCTCGTCAACCGTCGCCAGTGCGGCCCACACCAGCATCACCACCAGCAAGCCCAGCATGCTCCAGACAAAGGCACGGGCGTAACGGGCGCGCGGGCTGGCCAGCAACAGGCCGGCATCGGCCCAGAAGTCACCCACCGGGGTACTTGGCGGTGCCGGCGTTTTCATGGCCTTGCCCCCCCGATCTGGCCCGCCTGCAGGGCCGCCACCACCTTCTGCTTGGGTCCGTCGGCCACCACCCTGCCCCCGTCCATCACGATGAGGCGGTCGGCCAGATCCAGCAGCGAGTTGCGGTGCGTGACCACCAGCAGCGTCTTGTGCAGGGCATGGGTGTGCAGGCGTTGCTTGAGCTGTTCCTCGGCGCTGTGGTCCATGGCACTGGTCGGCTCGTCCAGCAGCAGGATGGGTGCGTCCCGCAACAGTGCACGGGTGAGGGCGATCTGCTGGCGCTGCCCGCCCGAGAGGGACTCCCCGCGCTCGTCGATAAGCATGTCATAACCCTGAGGGTGAGCACTTGCAAACTTGTCGATGCCCGTCAGTTCGGCGGCTGCCAGCAGGGCGGCATCATCGGCCAGCGGATTGCCAAAGAGGATGTTGTCGCGCAGCGTGCCGTACACCAGCTCCACGGACTGCGGCACATAGCCGATATTCCGGCGCAACTCGGCCGGGTCCAGCTGGCGCACATCCACCCCGTCCAGCAATACCGAGCCCTCGGCCGGGGCATACAGGCCCAGGATGAGTTTCTCCAGCGTGGTCTTGCCCGAGCCCACCTTGCCGATGATGGCCACTTTTTCACCGGGGTTGATGCGCAGCGACACATGCTTGAGTGCCGGCAGCGCCGCCCCCGGGTAACTGAAGCTGACATCGCGGAACTCGATGGCACCCTTGAGGTGGGGGCGGTGCAGGAACTGCCGCTCCGGCGGACGCTCCAGCGGCAGCGCCATGGTTTGCGACACCCCCTCCAGCGCCGTGCGGGCGGCATGGTATTGCGTCAGCAGCGCCGCCACCTGCGCCAGCGGTGACAGAGCCCGGCTGGCCAGCATCACGCAGGCAATCAGCCCGCCCTGGCTCAGCCCGCCATTGCCGATCTGGTAGACGCCCAGCACCAGGATGCTGATCAGCACCAGTTGCTGCACCAGCAGCGTGACATTGGTTGCCGAGGCCGCCACCAGGCGCAGGCGCGAGCCGATCTCCGACTGGTAACGCGTGTTCTGTTCCCAGCGGCTCTGGATCTGTCCCTCTGCCCCCAGGGTCTTGATCACCTCCAGTCCGATCAGCCCCTCCACCAGCACGGCATTGCGCTGCGCCGAGGCGCGATAGGTGAGTTCGGCCAGGTCATGCATGCGGTGCTGCATGAGCAGGCCGTAGCCGGTGGCAATGATGAAGCCCAGCAGTGGCGGCACCACCATCCAGGGCTGGATCCACAGCGTTACCAGCAGGAAGAGGATGACAAAGGGCAGGTCGATCAGGGCGGTTGCCGTGGTCGAGGCAATGAAGTCGCGTACCGTTTCGAAGGCGCGCAGGTTGGCGGCAAACGAACCCACCGAACGCGGCTTTGCATGCAGGCTCATGCCCATGACCCGCTCCATGATGCGGGCCGACAGGGTCAGGTCCACCTGCCGGCTGGCCAGGTCAATGATGTAGCCACGCAGCATGCGCATGGTGAAGTCGAAGCACAGCACCAGTGCGGCACCCAGCACCAGTACCCACAGGGTTTCCATGGCGCGGTTGGGCACCACGCGGTCGTAGACCGTCATGGTCAGCAAGGGGATGACCAGGCCGAACAGGTTGACCAGCAGGGCGGCCACCAGCGCATCCCGGTACAGGGGAGCGGCCTCCTGCAGTACGCCCCAGAACCAGTGCCGGGCATGCAGGTCGCCGGTCGACGGCGCGCGCGCCTCAAACTGGAATTTTGGCTGCACATAAAAGACCAGCCCGGTGTGGCGGGCGGCCAGATTCTCGCGCGGCAACAGGGTCACCCCGCCCGATTGCGGAAACACGACCCGTGCCCGTCCGTCGCTGGCCCAGCCCAGCAGCAGGCAGGCCATGTTGTTTTCCAGCAGCAGGATGGCAGGGAGCAGGGCGCCTTCGATGGCGTCCAGTGACTGGCGTTGCAGCCGTGCGGCAAGTCCGGCACGCGCGGCGGCACGGGGCAGCAGGGCCGGGGTCAGGCGATGGTCGGTCAGGGGGAGGCCGGCGGCCAGGGCGTCGCGCGAGAAGGCATGACCGTGGTGGTGCGTCAGCTCCACCAGACAGTCCAGCAAGGGATCAGGCTGAGTCTCCGGCCCGGCACGCACCCACGCCGGTTTCTGCGCTGCAGCCTCTGCAGTTGCCTCGTGCGCCTTCATTGTCGTCTCCACGACTGGCGGTCGGCCTCTCCGTGCCGTCCCGTATCATGCCTCAAGCATAGTCGAGGATTGTGGCGTGCAATGGCGGCGTGTCAGTACGGCGGGCGGTAACGCGAGCGGGGATGAATGATGCCCTGGTCAGTGACGACCAGATGCAGGGGAATATCCCAGGCGGCCACGCCCAGCTCCCCCACCTGCTGGCAGGCATGGGCAACGCCGATAAGCAGCGGTTTGCGCAGCGCGGCGCATGGCAGGCGGGCCAGTGTGCGGTCATAAAAACCACCGCCCATGCCCAGACGGTTGCCGGCGGCATCAAAGCCCACCAGCGGCATCAGGATGACATCCAGTGACTGCGCCGCGCGCCGCGCGCCATGCGGCTCCGGAATGCCGAAGCGGTTCCTGCGCAGGCGCATGCGCGGGGACCAGCGCACAAAGCGCAGGGTGTGGGCGGGAAATGCCTGCAGTACGGGAAGATAAAGCTGCTGCTGTGCAGGTTTGATGCGTGCCAGAAGACGCGGATCAATCTCGCCGTCATTGGGCCAGTAAAGTGCGACATGACGGGCCGAGGCCAGTGCAGGCAACTGACGCAGACGTTGTGCCAGCTGGCGTGCCGCCACGCGTTGCTGCGGCACGGAAAGCGCACGGCGACGCCCGCGCAATTCACGGCGGATGTCTGAACGGGATGCGGGGAGGGAAGGCATGAAGAAAGAATGTTCTCCGGGATGCCGCTACCAGTCGTAACCCTTGAACCCAATGGTTCAAGGGGGAAGCACGGCAACGATATCAGGCTTTCCGACGGGCGGACATGCACACAATCATCGCGCGAACTTCCCAGCGTAATGATATCGGCTCAGGGGACTGGACCAGTTGGCGAACACCCCAGGGAACAGCGTCAGTATACCAAAGACAACTTCATTGCCGACAGCCCCGGGACCAACGGTTTGTAGAGGGGCTGTCCGGCGAAAGGGATGTGCGATCAGGCAAACAGGGACTGGCCCTTGTCCAGCGTGAGGTCAATCCTGCTGATCAGTCGCGCCAGGTCGGCGGCATCAACGGCATCGTTGCTGGCCTTGCGTGAGGCATCCAGCAACTCATGGGAAATGTTCAGGGCAGCAATCACCGCAATGCGTTCCAGGCCCAGCACTTTGCCGGAGGAGCGGATCTCGCGCATCTTGCGGTCCAGGTACTGGGCCGAGGCGCGCAGGCTTTCCTGCTCGCTTTCCGGACAGTTGATGCGGTAGGACTTGTCCAGGATGAAGACTTCGAGCGTGCTGGTTTCGGTGCTCATGCGGATATGGTCCCGGTGAGTGGGGGGTTAGTCCTGATCCTGTTCCTGGGCCTCAAGGGCTTTCAGGCGCAGGATGATGGCTTCGACACGGGCCTTGGCCAGCTCGTTCTTCTTTTGCAGGTCGTCACGTTCGCCCAGCAGCGCCTGCTCGCGCTCACGCAGCTTGCGGTTGTCCGCCATGAGGCGGTCAGCCAGTTCGACCAGGCTGTCAATGCGGGCACTCAGGGTCTTGATATCGGGCGATGACATGGCGGGTGCGTCTGAAGGCGTCGGGAGTTACTATGGAGGGTACTATAGTTTTTACCCTGAATCAGGGTCAATCGAATAAGGTCTGTCATGCACCCAGCCGCCACCGCGCCCACCCTTGAAGAACTTGCCGCTGTCCTGTTGCGGCTCAACACCGCCTGCACGGCCTCCGAGCTGCACGGCGTGCTGACCGGGCTGCTGGCCGGCGGCGCACGGCTTAATCGCAGCATGTTGCAGAAAGTGCTGGAAGCGCATGCAGAGGCAGACGCGGCATTCAGTGACGACGTGGTGGCCCAGTTGTGGCAGCTTCACCTCAAGACGCTGGAAGACCTGGGCGAGAGCGAGCTGGTGTTCAGTCCCATGATTCCCGAAGACGATGATGACCTTGGCCACCGGGTGACCGCGCTGGCGGACTGGTGTCAGGGTTTTCTGGTCGGTTTTGGTACGGCGGTACGCCCCAGCGACACCCGCGTGCATGAAGAATCCGTGCGCGACACCCTGCAGGATATCGTGCACGTCGCCAACGTCAACCCGTCAGCGCAGGACGACGATGAAGGCGACGAATTTGCCTACGCCGAGCTTTACGAATTCGTGCGCATGGCCGCCATTCACCTGTTCGAGGAAATGGCGCCGCCGGAAGAGCAGCATCCGCACAACGAAGACGTGCCCGAGCATCCCACGCTGCATTGAGTCACTGCATCCTCCAGATAACGTAATCCCGAGACGCCGCCCTCATGTCACTGCTTCCCGCTGCCGAATTTGCCCGCCGCCGCCAGGCACTCATGAACATGATGGGCGATGACGCCATTGCCATCCTGCCCGCCGCGCCCCACTACAAGCGCAACCGCGATACCGAATACCGCTACCGTCAGGACAGTGACTTTTATTACCTCACCGGGTTTCCCGAGCCCGAGGCAGTGATCTGCCTCATTCCCGGCCGCCCGCAGGGCGAGTTCGTGATGTTCTGTCGCGAGCGCGATCGTGAAATGGAAATCTGGAACGGTTACCGTGCCGGGCCCGAAGGCGTCGTCAATAATTTTGGTGCGGATGATGCGTTCCCCATTACCGATATCGACGACATCATTCCAGGCCTTATCGAAGGCCGGGAGCGCGTGTTTGTGTCGATGGGTGCGCAGCCGGTGTTTGACCAGCGCCTGATGGGCTGGGTGAATACGATTCGTGCCAAGGCGCGTGCCGGTGCGCATGCGCCGGGCGAATTCATGATGCTTGACCACCTGCTGCATGATTTGCGCCTGTTCAAGTCGGCAGACGAACTCAAGATCATGCGCAAGGCCGCCACCATTTCGGCACGTGCGCATGTGCGCGCCATGCAGCTGTCGCGTCCCGGCTTGTACGAGTACGAGCTCGAGGCCGAAATCCTGCACGAATTCCTGAAAAACGGCTGCCCGGCGCCAGCGTACAACTCCATTGTCGGTTCCGGGGCCAATGCCTGCATCCTGCATTACGTCGAGAACAACAAGGCCATGCGCGATGGCGATCTGGTGCTGATTGATGCCGGTGGCGAACTGGATCATTACGCCGCCGACATCACCCGCACCTTTCCGGTAAACGGGAAATTCTCGCCGGAACAAAAAGCCATTTACCAGCTGGTGCTGGACTCACAGCACGCAGCCATCGCCACGGTAAAGCCGGGTGCGCACTGGAATGCACCGCACGAGGCCGTGATTGATGTGCTGGTTGATGGCTTGCTCCAGCTCGGGCTGCTGACCGGCACCAAAGAGGAATGCATCGAGCAGGCCAGCTACCGCCAGTTTTTCATGCACCGCACCGGGCACTGGCTGGGCATGGATGTGCACGATGTTGGTGACTACAAGATCGACAACAACTGGCGCGAGCTGGAGCCCGGCATGGTCATGACGGTAGAGCCCGGTCTTTATATTGCGCCGGATTGCGAAACCGTCGATCCGAAGTGGCGCGGCATCGGTGTGCGCATTGAGGATGATGTGCTGGTGACAAAAACCGGCCACGAAGTGCTGACGCATGCCGCACCCAAAACGATTGATGATATTGAAGCACTGATGGCGCGATGACATGAAAGACACAGATGTGCTGATTATCGGTGGTGGCATGGTGGGCGTGACGCTTGCGCTGCTGCTGGCCCGTGAGCCGGGTCTTGCCATTACGCTGGTGGAAAGCATTTCCTTTCCGCCGCTGGAGCCGGATGCGCCGCTGCCGTACCGCCCCAGTTTCGATGCGCGTAACACGGCATTGTCACGCCGTACCGTGTCCACCTATCGCGAGCTTGGGTTGTGGGACGACATGCAGCTGCATGCCACCCCCATTCACGAGATCCATGTGTCCGAGCGCGGCCACTTCGGCATGTCACGTCTGGTGGCTGATGAAGAAAATGTCGAGAGCTTCGGTCAGGTTATTGAAAACGCGTGGATGGGGCTGGTGCTGCTGCGCGCGCTCAGGCAGTGCAGCAATGTCACCGTGCGCGATGGTGTGACGCTCACCGGCATTCGCGTGCAGGAGTCGCACGTCACGGCCGAACTGAAAAAGGGCGATGAGTCCTTCACGCTGAGCGCACCATTGCTGGTGGCAGCAGATGGCGCCAATTCCCCTTGTCGCGAACTGCTGGGTGTGAACGCCACGACGACGCCCTATGGCCAGGTCGCGCTGGTTACGACCGTGGCAACGCACCTGCCGCATGACCATATTGCCTATGAGCGCTTTACCGAAAGCGGCCCCATGGCGGTCTTGCCGCTGCCGGAAAACCGTCGTGCCGTGGTGTGGACCTTGCCGGCCGGTACCGAGCAGCCGCTGATTGATTGCAGCGATGACGAATTCCTGGCGCAGTTGCAGGCCGCCTTCGGCAAGCGCGCCGGCCGTTTTGTGAAAACGGCAAAACGTTTTGCGTATCCGCTGGCCCTGACGATTGCGCAAACCCAGACCCAGCCGCGTGCCGTCATTCTGGGGAATGCCGCCCACACGCTGCATCCGGTGGCGGGGCAGGGCTTCAATCTTTGTCTGCGCGATTGCCTGGCACTGACGGAACGCCTTGTGAAGCGGCATCGTGAGGGTGGCGACATCGGCGATTTTGCCCTGCTGCGCGATTACGAAAATGCCCGTATCGACGACCAGCATAATGTCACCAGCTTTTCCGACCGGCTGGTGCGCGGATTTTCCAATAACACCCCGGGCCTGACCTTGCTGCGCAATGTCGGCATGGTGACGTTTGATTTGCTGCCTGCCGCCAAACAGGCACTGGCTCGTTATGCCATGGGCCTCAGTCACTGATGCGTATTTTTTTCGTGGGAGCGGCTTTCGTCGCGAATGAGTGCAGTCATGCCTTCAAGTAAGTACGACATTGTCATCGTTGGTGCCGGCATGGTTGGCTCGTTGCTGGCCGCTCTGTTGCAGGAAAGCGGCCTGTCCATTCTCATGCTGGAGCGTGCCGCCGTGGAGGCGCCATTGCCCGATGCGCCGTTTGAGCCACGCGTCTCCGCGCTCACGCGCGCGTCAGAAAACCTGTTGCGGCATGTCGACGCCTGGGCGGCGGTCGAAGCCTGCCGTTGCTGTGCCTATACCGGCATGACGGTGTGGGATGCCGATGGCAGTGGCCGCGTCGAATTTTCGTCACGTGAAATCGGCGAAAGCCATCTGGGTGTGCTGGTGGAAAACCGGCTGCTGCAGGCGGCGCTCACCGAGGTTGCCGTAAAAGCGGATAACGTCACCTTGCGCTGCCCGGCCCGGCTTACCCATCTGGAGCGCTTGCCGCAGGGCTGGCAGCTCACGCTGGATGACGGCGAAACGCTGCAGGCCACGCTGGTGGTGGGCGCTGATGGTGCGCAGTCGGCCGTGCGCAGCATGGTGGGTCTGGATGTGCGCGTCACGGATTATCACCAGCGCGCCATTGTCACCACGGTGCGTACACAAAAGCCGCACCAGTTCACGGCCTGGCAGCGCTTTAGCCCGACCGGGCCACTGGCCTTTCTGCCGCTGCTCACGGCAAGCGGTGACGATCATTATTGCTCCATCGTCTGGTCGCAGGACGAACCGGAGGCGCAGCGACTGATGGCACTGGATGACCAGGCCTTCATGCGGGAAATCGGTTTTGCACTGGAGAACACGCTGGGCAACATCGAGTCGGTTGATCCGCGCTACAGCTTTCCGCTGCGCGCGGCGCATGCCACCGATTATGTCCGTGACGGCATTGTGCTGATCGGTGATGCCGCCCATGCGATCCATCCGCTCGCGGGGCAGGGCGTCAATATCGGACTGCTTGATGCCGGTGTGCTGGCGGAAGAAATATGCCGCGCACTCGACAGGAAGATTGCCTGGAGTGACGAGGTGACATTGTCGCGTTACGCACGCCGCCGTCGTGCCCACAACACGCTCATCCTTAACAGCATGACCGGCTTCCAGAAACTGTTTGGCAGCCAGCACCCGCTGCTTGTCGTTGCACGCAATATCGGCATGCGTGCCACCAATCGCCTGTTGCCCGTCAAGCAGGAACTGGCGCGTGTGGCCATGGGGCTATCGGGTGATTTGCCTGGCACTGCGCGTAGCGGTGGTCAGGGACTCTAGCGCAGGGTTTTTACCGGCGCGGCGTCAGTCGCGAATATCCACACCAGCAAAAGGCAGTTGCCTGATGACCACGTCCGCGTCTCTCCGCAAGGAACCTGTCATTCTTCTTGTGCTCACCTTGCTGGTGCTGGGCTGGTCGGCGATCAGTCCGCATGACTATCCCACCTGGTGGCTGGAAGTGTTGCCGGTCTTTGTTGCGTTGCCACTCCTGTTGTGGACCCGCACATCATTTCCCCTGACCGATCTGTTGTATCGCCTCATTTTCCTGCACGCCGTCATCCTGATTGTGGGCGGGCATTACACCTACGCGCTGGTGCCTGCCGGTTTTCAGGTGCAGGACCTGTTCGGATTCGAGCGCAACCACTATGACCGCCTCGGGCATTTTGTGCAGGGGCTGGAGCCGGCCATCCTCGCGCGCGAAATCCTGCTGCGCAAGAACGTGGTGAAGCGCGGCGGCTGGCTGGTGCTGTTCGTGATTTCCATCTGCCTGGCCTTTAGCGCGTTCTACGAACTCATTGAATGGTTTGTCGCCACGGTATCGGCCGAGGCGGCCGAGTCATTCCTCGGTACGCAGGGCGATGTCTGGGATACACAGTGGGACATGTTCATGTGTCTGTGCGGTGCCATGGCGGCACTGGCGGTTTTCTCAACGGTGCATGACGGACAGCTCGAGCGGCTGTCCGTGGCAGGAGCAAAGTAATGACGGATATTCAGCGCAGGCATGTGACAGTGCGATACAGCGATACTGCCGTACACAACGGCACGGTCTATCTGGCAGGACAGGTGGCCACGGACGATTCGCAGGACATCACCGGCCAGACCCGCGAGGTGCTGGAGACGATTGATCGCCTGTTGCACGAGGTGGGCAGTGACAGGTCGCGCATCCTCATGACACAGATCTTCCTGCCGGACCTGGCCGACTACGCCGCCATGAATGCCGTGTGGGACAGCTGGGTGGTGGCAGGCCATGCGCCACCCCGTGCCACCGTGCAGGCGCAACTGGCCAATCCGAAGTGGAAGATCGAGGTGGTAGTGACGGCGGCGGTGCGCTGACCGCCTGTTCTGAGCCCTGCCGTCAATCGTTCAGTCCCTGTAGTCGTGGAGCTGGCCCCCTCCGGCGTGTAAAATGCGCGCCTCATAACTCGGGATGCTGTCACCATGGGCCACAAAACCGCGCTTTACGATGAACATCTGGCCCTGAAGGCACGTGTTGTCGACTTTGGTGGCTGGGATATGCCGGTGCAGTACAGTTCGGTGCTGGAAGAGCATCATGCCGTGCGCCGTGCCGCCGGCATGTTCGATGTCTCCCACATGACCTTTCTCGAGCTGGATGGCGCCGACGCACTGCCATACCTGCAAAGGCTGCTGGCCAATGACGTGGCGCGTCTCAAGGTGCCCGGCAAGGCGCTTTATTCCGGCATGTTGCGCGAAGATGGCGGCGTAATTGACGATCTTATCGTCTATGCCCCCACGCCTGATGCGCCCTCGCTGTGGCGTGTGGTGGTGAACTGCGGTACGCACGACAAGGACCTGGCCTGGATGCAGGCGCAGGCCGCCGGTTTTGCCATCACACTCAACGAACGTAGCGATCTGGCCATGATCGCGGTGCAGGGTCCCGAGGCCCGGGCGAAAGTGGCGGCCCTCAAGCCGGCGCTGGCCGGCCTGATCAACGGCCTCGACGTGTTTGTCGGCGCCGTTGCCGGCGACTGGTTCATCAGCCGTACCGGGTATACCGGCGAAGACGGCCTGGAAATTCTGCTGCCCAATGCCGAGGCCCCCGCCTTCTGGCGCGAACTGCTGGCTGCCGGCGTGCTGCCCTGCGGTCTGGGCGCGCGCGACACCCTGCGTCTGGAGGCCGGCATGAACCTTTACGGCAACGACATGACCGAAGACGTGTCTCCGCTGGTCGCCAACATGGCCTGGACCATTGCCTGGGATCATGACTTTATCGGCAAGGCGGCGCTGGAGGCGGAGAAGGCAGCTGGCGTAAAATCACGCCTGGTCGGCCTGATCCTGGAAGAACGCGGCGTACTGCGCTCCCACATGAAGGTCATCACGGCCGATGGCGAAGGTGAGACCACATCGGGAACCTTCTCCCCGACCATGGAAACCGCGATTGCCCTGGCACGCATTCCTGCCGGCAGCGCCGACCGTGCCGAGGTCGAGATTCGAGGCAAGCGACTGCCGGTGCGCATCGTGCGTCCGCCGTTTGTGCGCAACGGCAAGACCCTGTACTGATTTTTGCACTGCCTGCTGTCATTTCCGTAGCGGGCAGCTACTGTTTTCCTGATTAACGACAATGGCGATCACGCCAGAGGCCACGCACCATGAGCAACACGCCGTCCGAACTGAAATACCTCGCCAGCCACGAGTGGGCACGCATCGAAGGTGATATCGCCGTTGTCGGTATCACCGACCACGCCCAGGAAGCACTGGGTGACCTGGTCTACATCGAACTGCCGGAAGTGGGTGACCAGCTCAAGGCCGGTGACGAAGCCGGTGTGGTCGAGTCCGTTAAGGCCGCGTCCGATATTTACGCCCCGCTGACCGGTGAAGTGATTGAAGTGAACAGTGCGCTCGCCGACAGCCCTGAAATCGTGAACAGCGATGCCTATCACGATGGCTGGATGTACAAGATCCGCTTTGTCGATGCTGCAGAAATTGATGACCTGCTGTCGGCAGAAGGTTACGACGCTGCGGTGGAAGCCGAAGCGCACTGATCTGTTGCCGTTGCTGGTTGTAGTTGTCTGATGTTGTTGTGCAGGAGCGGCTGATGCCGCTCCTGCAGTTTTGTCCCTTCTATTTTTGTGGACCCCGCCATGCCCTTTATTCCCCATACCGATGACGATGTGCGCAAGATGCTGGAGACCATCAAGGCCTCCTCCATTGAAACGCTGTTTGACGAAATTCCGGCCCATCTGCGCGGCAACACCCTGTCCGGTATCCCGGATGGTGAATCCGAAATGGTCGTCAGCCGCCTGATGCGCGAACGCGCGGGTGCCGACGAGGCGGATCTGTGCTTTATCGGTGCGGGTGCGTATGAGCACCACATTCCGGCAGCGGTATGGGAGCTGGCATCGCGCGGTGAATTTCTCACCGCCTACACGCCGTACCAGGCAGAAGCCTCGCAGGGCACGCTGCAGGTGATTTACGAATTCCAGACCTCCATTGCCAACCTCACCGCCATGGATGTGTGCAACGCGTCAGTGTATGACGGTGCCTCCGGCCTGGCCGAGGCCGTGCTGATGGCGGTGCGTGCCAACAAGCATTCCAAGACGCGTCGTGTGCTGGTGCCCAAGGCTGTGCACCCGCATTACCGCGCGGCGCTGAAAGCGATTGTCACCATGCAGGGTATCGAAGTGGTGGAAGTCGAGTTCAGCAAGCACGGCGGTCACGTCGAGTTGTCCGTGCTCAAGCAGTTCGAGGGCGATGACTACACCGCGATCGTGGTGCCGCAGCCAAACTTCTTTGGTGTGCTGGAAGAGGCAGATGCACTCACCAACTGGGCGCATGCGCACAATATTCTGGTGATTGCCTGCGTCAATCCGATGGCGCTGGCCATCATTGCACCACCCGGCGAATGGGGCGACACCGGTGCCGACATCGTGGTCGGCGAAGGCCAGCCGTTCGGTATTCCGCTGTCCAGTGGCGGTCCTTATGTCGGTTTCCTCTGCACCAAGATGGAGTTCGTGCGCCAGATGCCGGGCCGCATTATCGGCCGCACGGTTGATCTGGAAGGCAAGCCCGGGTTCACGCTGACCCTGCAGGCGCGCGAGCAGCACATCCGTCGTGCCAAGGCGACATCTAACATCTGCACCAACCAGGGCCTGGCCATGACGGCCGCGACGATTTATCTCGCGCTGCTCGGTGCCGAAGGCATCGAGCGTGTGGCACTTGCCTCGCATCACAATATTCGTGAGCTGGCGCAGACCACCAGCAAGCTGGGCAATATCGAGCGTGTGTTCAATCGTCCGGTGTTCCATGAAAAGGTGTTGCGTCTGGCCAAGCCGGTGGCTGTCGTGCTCGAGCACATGGCAAAGAATGGTGTGCTCGGTGGTTTTGACCTGAGCGCGGATTATCCGGAACTCGGCAACGCCCTGCTGGTGTGCTGTACCGAAACCAAGACGCCGGCAGACATTGCCCGTTATGTGGCTGCGCTCGACCAAGCGCTGATGGAGGCCTGAGACAATGAAACTGATTTTTGAGCGTTCCGGTTCCGGCCGCTTTGCCCAGTCACAGGCGCCGCGTCAGCGCTTTGATCTCACTGATATTCCCGAGGGCCTGCGTCGCAAGACGCGTCCGGCACTGGCGGAAGTGGGCGAGATGCAGGTGGTGCGTCACTACACCAATTTGTCGCGCAAGAATTTCTCCATCGACACGCAGTTTTACCCGCTCGGTTCCTGCACCATGAAGTACAACCCGCGTGGTGCGCACAAGGCCGCCATGCTGCCGGGTTTTCTCGCGCGTCATCCGCTGGCGCCCGTGTCGCACTCGCAGGGTTACATCGCCTGCCTGCATGACCTGCAGGAAGTGCTGAAGGAAGTGACCGGCATGAAGGGCGTGTCGCTCACACCCATGGCCGGTGCGCAGGGTGAATTTGCCGGCGTCGCCATGATCCGTGCCTATCACGAAGCGCGGCAGGATCACGAACGTACCGAAATGCTGATTCCGTCGGCCGCACACGGTACCAATCCGGCCACGGCCGTGATGTGCGGCTACAAGGTGCGTGAAATCCCCGTGCTCGCCAACGGCGACGTTGATCTGGCGGCACTGAAGGCGGCCGTCGGCCCGCAGACGGCCGGCCTGATGATGACCAATCCTTCCACCTGCGGCGTGTTTGAGCAGCAGATCGAAGCGATTGCCAGGACCGTGCACGAAGCCGGTGGCTTGCTGTATTACGACGGTGCCAACCTCAACGCCATTCTCGGCAAGGTGCGCCCGGGCGACATGGGCTTTGACGTGCTGCACATGAACCTGCACAAGACCTTCGCCACGCCGCATGGCGGTGGTGGTCCGGGTGCCGGTCCTGTTGGTGTGGGTGAGCGCCTGCTGCCCTACCTGCCAACACCGCTGGCCGGCAAGAAGGACGATGGCTCCTATTACTGGATCGGCGAAGAAGAGCTGCCGACCAGCATTGGCCGTCTCTCTGCCTTTATGGGCAACGCCGGTGTGCTACTGCGTGCGTTCTACTACGGTCGTGCGCTGGGCCGCGAAGGCCTGCTGCGCGTGGGCGAGTACTCCACGCTCAACGCCAACTACATGATGGCCCGTCTGCAAGCCGAAGGCTTCCAGCTCGCCTATCCCGAGCGTCGTGCCTCGCACGAGTTCATCATCACGTTTGCGAAGGAAGCAAAAGAGCTGGGCGTGAACGCGATGGATTTTGCCAAGCGTCTGCTCGACTACGGCTTTCACTCGCCCACCACCTACTTCCCGTTGCTGGTGCCGGAGTGCTGGCTGATCGAGCCGACCGAGACCGAGACCATCGATGAACTCGATGCCTTTATCGACGCGCTGGTGAAGATCCGCGAAGAGGCCCGTACCACGCCGGAACTGGTAAAGGGTGCACCGCACACCTTGCCGGTGCGCCGTCTGGATGACGTGCGTGCCGCGCGTGAGCTGGACCTGAAGTGGGTGCCGGCCGCCGCCACGCGGTAAGCAGTGCTATCATAGTGTTCGCAACGCCCCCGGCCGCAAGGCTTGGGGGCGTCTGTTTTTTCAGGGGAAACCGTCATGTCCGCACTTGCCACACTCAAGCTCAAGGTTCACGAAGACCGTCGTCTGCGCGAAGGCCATCTCTGGATCTATTCCAATGAGGTGGATGTGGCGGCCACGCCATTGAAGAATTTCACCGCCGGCGAACAGGTGCGCGTGGAAGACAGCAAGGGCAAGTGCCTGGGTATCGCCACGGTAAATCCCAACACGCTCATCTGCGGTCGTCTGGTCAGCCGCGACGAGAAGTACCCGCTCAACAAGTCGCTGCTGGTGCATCGTCTGCAGGTGGCACTGGGCCTGCGCGAGGCACTGTACCCGCAGCCGTTCTACCGTCTGGTTTATGGCGACAGCGATTTCCTGCCGGGTCTGGTGATTGACCGTTTTGGCGATGTTTGCGTGGTGCAGATTTCCACGGTCGGCATGGAGTTGCTCAAGGCCGAGATTGTCGAGGCGCTTGAAAAAGTATTGTCACCGCGCGGCATCCTGTTCAAGAACAACGGCAAGATGCGTGAAGTGGAAGGCATGCCCGGTTATGTCGAAGTGGGCGCCGGCGAAGTGCCGAATGAAGTCGAGCTGGTCGAGAATGGCGTGAAGTTCATTGCGCCGATTCGTGAAGGCCAGAAGACGGGCTGGTTCTATGATCACCGTGATGCGCGTGCCGAACTCGCCCACTGGGTAAAGGGCAAGCGTGTGCTGGACGTATTCTCCTATATTGGTGGCTGGGGCGTGCAGGCAGCGGTGTTTGGTGCCAGTGAAGTGGTGTGCGTGGATTCATCCGCGTTTGCACTGGAGCTGGTGCAGCGCAATGCAGCACTCAATGATGTTGGCGACAAGGTGAAAATCCAGCAGGGCGATGCCTTTGATGTGATGACGGCGCTCAAGCAGGCCAACGAAAAGTTCGATGTGATCATTCTGGATCCGCCTGCGTTCATCACGCGGCGCAAGGATCACAAGAACGGCTTGCTGGCCTACCGCCGCGCCAACGAACTGGCCATGCGCCTGCTCAATCGCGAAGGCCTGCTCATCTCCGGTTCCTGCTCCATGCATCTGGCCCGTGAAGAGCTGGTGGATGTGGTGCGTGGTGCTTCACGTCACATTGATCGCTCTGCACAGATCGTGCATCACGGCCATCAGGGTGGTGATCACCCGATTCATCCGGCCATTCCGGAAACCGAATACCTCAAATCCATTTTTGCCCGCATCCTGCCGGCCTGATTTTTTTGAGACATGAAAAAGCCCGCTGATGCGGGCTTTTTCATGTGCAGGAAGCGGCTTACCTCAAAAATAACTGGTAAGCCGGGTTGTCGCTTTCTTCCTGGAAGGGGTAGCCCACTGACTTCAGTGACTCCATCAGCTCCTTTACCGGGCGGCCGCCGAGTTGCAGGCCAACCAGTACGCGCCCGTAGGCATCGCCGTGGTTGCGGTAGTGGAACAGCGAGATGTTCCATTTGGCCTCGATGCGGGTGAGGAAATTCATCAGCGCACCGGGGCGCTCCGGAAATTCGAAACGGAACAAGCGCTCGTCTTCCACGCCGGCGTGACCGCCAACGAGGTGACGAATGTGCAGCTTGGCCATTTCGTTGTCGGACAGGTCCAGTACCGGGTAGCCTTTCTTTTCCAGCAGGCCGGTCAGCTCGGCACGTTCGGTGTCGCCGTTGCGCAGTTGCACGCCAACAAAGACGTGCGCATCGCGTGCGTCGGCGTAGCGGTAGTTGAACTCGGTGATGTTGCGCTTGCCCAGCGTCTGGCAGAACGCCTTGAACGCACCGGGTTTCTCCGGGAGTGTCACGGCCAGAATGCCCTCGCGCTTTTCGCCAAGTTCGGTGCGCTCGGAAATATGACGCAGACGGTCAAAGTTCATGTTGGCGCCGGAATCAATGGCGATCAGCGTGAGCCCTTCGCATTTTTCGCGCGCAACATATTTCTTCAGGCCGGCCAGGGCCAGTGCGCCTGCCGGTTCGGCAATCGAGCGGGTGTCGTCAAAAATGTCCTTGATGGCCGCGCACATTTCATCGGTGCTGGCGGTGATCACTTCGTCGATGTGATGCTTGAGCACCTTGAAGGTCTCGGCACCAATTTGTGATACCGCCACGCCATCGGCAAACAGGCCGACATGATCCAGCTTCACGCGCTTGCCGGCTTTCATGGCGGCGGCCAGGCAGGCGGCATCTTCCGGTTCGACGGCAATGACTTTGGTTTCCGGCCGCACATACTTCACATAGGCAGCAACACCGGCGGCAATGCCGCCGCCACCGACCGGTACAAAGATCGCATCAATGTGTCCGGTGTGCTGGCGCAGGATTTCCATGGCGATGGTGCCCTGACCGGCAATCACTTCGGGATCGTCGTAGGGGTGCACAAAAGTGTAGCCCTTTTCGTCGGCCAGCTTCACGGCATGGGCGTAGGCATCGTCATAGGCATCGCCGGACAGCACCACATGGCCGCCCAGATTCCTGACGGCATTCACCTTGATGTCGGGAGTGGTCTGCGGCATCACGATGGTGCCGCGAATGCCCAGCTCGCGCGCGGCCAGTGCCACACCCTGGGCATGGTTGCCGGCGGAGGCGCAGATCACGCCGCGCTGCTGCTCTTCCTTGGTCAGCTGTGCCATCTTGTTGTAGGCGCCGCGCAGCTTGAACGAGAACACCGGCTGCAGGTCCTCGCGCTTGAGCAGCACGCGGTTCTTCAGGCGACGCGACAGCGCGCGGGCATCATCCAGCGGCGATTCGATGGCTACATCGTAGACGCGGGCACGCAGGATTTTCTTGACGTAGGTTTGCAGCAAAGTGCTTTCGGGCATGGCGGCGGACCTTCAGGACAAGCGGCCATGTTACCAGCAACCGGCCCCCAAACTGTAGAAGCGCTGTCGGGTGGGCCGGATGAGGCCGCGCTGGCAAACAAGGCGTATAATGGCTGCCTTCACTCATTCCCCGCCGGAGCCCGCCCCATGAATCAGGATGCCCTCAAGAAAGCCGTTGCCGAAGCCGCACTGGCCTATGTTGAGCCGGGCGAGATTCTGGGCGTTGGCACCGGTTCCACTGCCAATTTCTTCATCGACGGACTTGCCCGCATCAAGGATGACATCCCTGGCGCCGTGGCCAGCTCCGAAGCCACGGCTGCACGCCTGCGCAAGATCGGCATCGAGGTGCTGGAGCTCAACAGCGTCGGCAGCATCAGCGTCTATGTCGATGGTGCCGACGAGGTGAATGCTGCGCTGGAGATGATCAAGGGCGGTGGTGCCGCGCTCACGCGCGAAAAGATCGTGGCGGCGGTGGCCAGGAAGTTTGTCTGCATCTGCGATGCCAGCAAGCAGGTTGAGCAGCTGGGCCGCTTTCCCCTGCCCATCGAGGTCATCCCGATGGCGCGTTCCTACGTGGCCCGCGAGATGGTGAAGCTGGGCGGCAATCCGGTCTATCGCGAAGGCGTCGTGACGGATAACGGCAACGTCATCCTGGATATCTGGAACCTGCCCATGCCGGTGCCGCGCCAGATGGAAGAGCGCATCAACAACATCACCGGTGTTGTCACCAACGGGCTGTTCGCCCTGCGCCCGGCCGATGTGCTGCTGGTGGCCACCACTACCGGCGTCAGGACCATCACGCGTCCTGTCTGAATCACCCGGCCTGAATCAGGCCAGGCGTTCCACCCGCACCGATGTCACCTTGTATTCGGGTGCATGCACCAGCCGATCACGCTCGTTCGACGTCAGCCGGTTGACCAGCAACTCCGGCAGGTGGAACGTGCAGAACAGTTCGCCTGGCTTGATGCGGTCGCTGATCCGTACCGGCAGCACGGCCTCACCATAACGGCTGGAAATCCTTGCCTGCTCGCCATTGCTGATCCCGTGCTTGTGCGCATCAACCGGTGACATGTCCAGCGTGTCGCCCGGGCGCAGTTCGCGGTTGGGCGTGCGGTACGTCATGGTGCCGGCGTTGAAGTGATACAGCGTGCGGCCGGTGGTCAGCAGCAAGGGATGGTCGGCATCACATTGCTCGTGTGTCGCCACAAACGGAATGCAGGCCAGTGCAGCGCGCTCGCCTTGTGCAAATTTTTCACGATGCAGGACCGGGGTGCCGGGATGGTTTTCATCCGGGCAGGGCCAGTTGATGCTCTCGTGTTCCAGTCGTGCATAACTGAGGCCGGCCCCGGCGGGCCAGACGGCACGAATCTCGTTCCAGATGCCTTCGGCATCATTAAATGAAAATCCCTGCGGATGCCCCATGCGTGCTGCCAGTTGCTGGATGATCCACCAGTCCGGTTTGGCTTCGCCTGGTGGCGGCACGGCGGCACGCACGCGCTGTACGCGCCGGTCCGAATTCATGAAAGTGCCATCACGCTCGAACACGCTGGCGGCAGGAAGGAAAACCGTGCCGTGCAGGCGTGCCGTTTCGTTAAGGAAAAGATCCTGCACAATGACCATGTCGACATTTTTCAGCGCCGCATCGGTCGCGCTCTTGTTCGCCAACGTGAGGGAAATGTCATAACCAAAGGCCCACAATGCCTTGAGTTTTCCCCCGGCTGCAGCATCCATCATCGCCAGCAGGTCAAGGCCGGGAGTTTCCGGCAGGGGCGCGCCCCACTGTGCTTCAAAGCGCTGCCGCACGCTGGCGTTGTGGATGTCCTGCGAGCCGGTCAGCGAGCCGGGGTCACAGCCCATTTGTGCCGAGCCCTGCACATTGTTCTGCCCACGCAGGGGATTGACGCCGCTGCCGGGCTTGCCGAGATTGCCGGTGAGCAGCGCCAGGTTGATCAGTGTCATCACACCTTCGGTGCCTTGCACATGCTCGGTCATGCCAAGACCGTGAAAACACATGGCCGGTTTGCTGCCGGCATAGAGGCGTGCTGCGGCACGAATGTCGCTGGCAGAAACACCACATGATGCGGCCACTTTTTCGGGCGTGTAACCGGCGACCAGTGCACGGTAGTCATCAAGGCCATCCACGCGCGCGTCGAGAAATGCCGTATCAACCAGCCGCTCTTCGATAATGGTGGCAGCCATGGCATTGAATAGTTCGACGTTGTGGCCGGGGCGCACGGCAAGATGCAGGTCGGCATAATCACTCAGCTCGATACGGCGCGGGTCCACCACGATCAGTTTTGCGCCCTTGCGCACGGCCTGCTTGATGCGGGCCCCGACGATGGGGTGATTCTCGGTCGGGTTGGCACCGCAGATCAGGAAGGCGCTGGCACGTTCGATATCATCGAATGAATTGGTGGCAGCACCGGTGCCCAGCATGGTCTTGAGTGCTTTTGCGCTGGGCGTGTGGCACACGCGGGCACAGCAATCGACATTGTTGCTGCCGATCACCACCCGTGCAAATTTCTGTGCCAGATAATTGTCTTCGTTGGTGGCGCGCGCAGAACCCAGTACGCCAATGGCATCGGGGCCGTCATGGGCAATAATTTTTTTCAGCCGTGCGGCAATGTGATCCAGTGCCTCGTCCCAGCTTGCTGTACGCCATGCATCGCCCTCACGCAGCATCGGCGAGGTCATGCGGTCGGGCGCATGATTGAACTCGAAGGCGTAGCGGCCTTTTACGCACAAGTGGCCGCGATTGACGGGGCTGTCCTGCACGGGACGGATGGCGACAACGCGATCATCAGTGCTGCCAACCTCAAGGTGGCAACCGACACCGCAATACACGCAGGTTGAGCGCGTCCATTTTTCTGCCGGTCGGGCACGCTTGTCGAACAGTGCGCCACTCGGGCAGGTGTCGACACAGGCGCCGCAAGCGACACATCCGCTGTCCAGCAGCGAGTTGCCGTCATTGGGGGCAATGTGCGTCTGTTCGCCGCGGCCCCAGGTTTGCCAGACAAACTGCCCCTGCACTTCATCGCAAATGCGCACGCAGCGGTCACAGTGAATGCACCGGTCCATGTCGATGCCGATATAGGGATGGCTGTCGTCAGAAAATACGATGGGGCGTTCAAGGTCACCGGCACATGCATCGTTTTCATCAAGCAGGCGATGAAAGGCGTGATCAGGTTCCTGCGTAACGGCGCTGGCGGGGTAGTGTGCTGCCAGCAGCGACAGGTTGGTCTTGCGCAGATTGCGGAGTGCTGCTGTGTCGGTATGAATCACCATGCCGTCAGTGACATGCGCAGAGCAGCTGGCCACCGGGCGTGAACAACCATCGACTTCCACCATGCACAGGCGGCAGGCGCCATGAGGCTGCAGGCGATCGTCGTGACACAGGTGCGGAACGTCGTGGCCGGTGTCCTGCAGGGCACGCAGCAGCAAGGTGTCCTCCGGAAACTCGTGCACATTGCCGTCAATGGTTATGCGAAGCATTGTGCCAGCTCCTCCGGATAGTGCCGTTCAATGGCGCGGGAAAATTCTGCCAGCCCGCGCCCATGCCCACAGAGGCTGGTGGCCTCCAGTGCATCAATCAGGTCATGCCAGCGTGAGGCAGACATTTTTTCACCGGCCAGCACGGCGCTGAAGCTACTCGCCAGTTCGGGACTGCCAAGATGGCAGGGCGTGCATTTGCCACAGCTTTCCTGTGATCCGAAACGGAAAACCTCGGCCACAATTTCTGCAATAGCGGTGTCATCGGCAAAGGCAATCACACCGCCATGACCAACAGCGGCACCAATGGTCTGCAATTCCTCGTAACCCAGTGCAGTATCCAGCAAGGCGGGTGGAAGAAGTCCAGCCAGTGGTCCGCCAATCATCACGCCCTTCAGCTGGCCACGGCGCAAACCGCCACCTATTTTCTCGACGATGTCGCGCAGCGAAATACCGAAGTCGACCTCGTAAAGTCCGGGCCGATTGAACAGTGAATTAAGGGACAGCAGTTTGGTGCCACGGCTTTTCCCGATGCCGATGGCGGCATAGCGTTCACCACCGTTCTCGATGATCCACGGCACACTGCACAGGGTTTCGACATTGTTGACCAGCGTTGGCTGGCCATGCAGACCGTGTTCCGTAATTTGTGGCGGCCGCAGGCGCACCTCGGGGCGACGGCCCTCCAGTGAATTCAGCAGCGAGGTTTCCTCGCCGCAGACATAGCTGCCCTGGCCAATGTGAATGCCCAGGTCAAAATCCAGTGTGCTGCCAAGAACGCCCTGGCCAAGCCAGCCCGCCTCGCGCGCCTGTGCCATCGCATTTTCCAGTACGGAACGGGCGGCAGGGTATTCCTTGCGCAAGTAGATGATGCCGTGTGATGCGCCGGTTGCATGCGCGGCAATCACGCAGGCTTCGATCAAGCGGAAGGGATCGTTTTCCAGCAGCAGGCGATCACTGAAACTGCCGGGGTCGCCTTCGTCGGCATTGACCACCAGATATTTTTGCGGCGCTGATGCGCTGGCCACGGCCCGCCATTTCGTGCTGGCCGGAAACCCCGCCCCGCCACGGCCACGCAGGCCGGAGGCTTCAAGTTCTGCAATCACCTTGCCCGGATACGTGGCTAGCGCCAGCCGCATGGCCTTGCCACCACCGCGTTCACGGTAAGTGTCAATGTCGCGGGCGCCGCCCTGTACCAGATTGCCCAGCAGTACCGTCGCGCTTGAATGCACGCCGATGGCAACGTCAGCATCGTCTGCAAATGCAGCCGGAGCATGGTGGCATTGGCCAAGGCAATAAACGGCAGGAGAGTTTGCGCGTGCCTGTTGCCAGCGTTGCGGGTTGTCGGCGCGTGCCGCAAAACATGCCAGCCCCTGACAGGCGCAGCCTTCCAGCGAGACATCCGTCAGGTGATAAAAGCTTGCGCTGGACCGGCGCGAAAGTTCCAGGGGATTCATCGGGCGGACTCGTGCTGGCAGTCAGGGCAGCAGTGCAGTGATTTCATCGGGTTTCAATACCTTGCCGTAGGACACCAGTTTTTCGTCAATGACCAGTGCCGGTGTTGACATCACACCATAGGCGGCAATGTCGGCAAAGTCCGTTACCTTGACGATCTCGGCCTGCTTGCCGGTTTTTGCCAGCGCCTGCCGGGTGTTCTCGGTCAGCGTTACGCACTTGCTGCAGCCAGATCCCAGTATCTTGATGATCATGTCGTAATTCCATTGTGGTTAATGAATGGGTTACACAAACCAGTGGCTGATGGCATTGAACACATAGCCGATGAGCACGATGCCAATCGTGACAATCGCGAAAAACGTGGCCAGCAGCCGGGGGCGTACCACCTTGCGCAGCATGATGAGTGATGGTGGCGACAGCGCTGTCACCGACATCATGAAGGCAAGTGCCGTACCCAGTCCCACGCCCTTGGCCACCAGTGCCTCGGCAATCGGCAGCGTACCGAAGATGTCGGCATAAATGGGAAGGCCGATCAGGGTGGCCACCAGTACCGAATACCATTTGTCCTGGCCCAGCAGACTGGCGATCAGGTTTTCGGGAATCCAGTTGTGAATGGCGGCGCCAATAGCGACACCAATCAGGATATACAGCCAGACGCGGCGTGTGATGTCGATCACCTGGTCTTTTGAAAACGCAGCGCGATCCTGCCAGCTCATTTCCTGTGCGGCGATGGTCCCCATGTGCGCATTGAAGGCAATGGGCTCGACATGCTGCTCCATGTGCAGTCGTGAAATCAGCGCGCCTCCCAGCACCGCCAGCACAACGCCAACGGTCACATAGGCCAGGGCAATCGGCCAGCTGAAGATGCTGGCCAGCAGGATGACCGACGCCAGGTCCACCAGCGGTGACGAAATCAGGAAAGAAAAGGTCACGCCAATCGGCAAGCCTGCCCCGGTGAAGCCGATGAACAGGGGAATGGACGAGCATGAACAGAAGGGCGTCAGGGTGCCAAGCAGCGCGCCCAGGATATTCGCTTTCATGCCGCTGAAGCGGCCCAGAATGACGCGGGTACGCTCCGGTGGAAAATGGCTTTGCACCCACGAGATCGAAAAGATCAGTACGCCGAGCAGGATGAATATCTTGATGACGTCGTAAATGAAGAAGTGAATGCTGGCGCCCACGCGAGTGGCCATGTCCAGCCCGAACACCTGCTCGACCAGCAGGCGGACAAGGTCATGCAGCCACTGCATGCGCAGCAGCTGGTCATTCAGCCAGGAGAAAATGGCAGTCACACTCGGCTCCTTGTGCAGCTCAGGACTGCAGCTCGGGCGCCGTCACGGGTTTCCAGTCCGGGTGATCAAAATAGACCGGATAGTTTTTCAGTGCCTCGATGATGGTCTGCAGCGCGGCTGCATCGGCAGGATTCTGCTTGAGTGCCGCCGCACCCTCCAGTAACTGCCCCAGCAGGACATGCAGCACGGCATCGGCCTGTGGTGCCAGCTTGCAGTTGGCGATCATGTAGCTGATCTGGTTCTGGATGGTATCGGCCAGGGCAGTGGCTTGCTGGGCAGTCATTGGCCGCTCACCAGCGCCATGCAGGGTGCTGACCACGGCCTCGCGGATGCCGTTCATGGCACTGCGCAGGGCGGTGTCTGTGCTCCAGCGTGCCTCGCCGTTCAGCATCAGGCCTGACGGGGGGAGATGGTGTGCTTCATGCCCGGATGCCGGGGAGCCCGCAATTGCAGCGGCGGAGCTGGTAGTCATGACTAGGGCCAGTAGCCCGGCCTGAATGATTCGTGGCTGCAACAAGGGCGCAGAGGGGGGCATGACTGTCTCCATAGGGCGGTTTTCCAGTTGTTAAGCTAGCACTTTGTCGGGGGGTCTGCCTTGATGCAGGTCGCTTGCATGGCAATCGCACCAGCGGCCCCTTTATAATTAGCGACTGACAGCTCCCTTCTGCTGGCAATCCCTCTTCCAATGTCCGAGCAAACCTTCTTGACCCATTTTGACGTCATCATTATCGGCGGTGGCGCCTCGGGCCTGATGTGTGCCCTCACGGCCGGTCAACGCGGACGCAGTGTGCTGGTGCTTGATGCCAGCAACAAGATCGGCAAGAAAATCCTGATGTCGGGCGGCGGGCGCTGCAACTTCACCAACCTGTTTGTCGGGCCCGAGAACTTTCTCTCCGCCAATCCGCATTTCTGCATCTCGGCGCTGGACCGCTACACGCAGTGGGACTTCATTGCGCTGGTCGAAAAGCACCGCATTCCCTATCACGAGCGCAAGCACGGCCAGCTGTTCTGTGATGACTCGGCCAAAGACATTCTCGACATGCTGGTCACCGAGTGCGAGCAGGCAAAGGTCCGGATACAGACGCATTGCGAGATAAAAACCGTCGCGGCCACGGGTGAAGCGGATGCGGAAAAACGTTTCAGCGTGAACACCGGCAAGGGTGACTTCACGGCACGCTCACTGGTGGTGGCCACCGGAGGCCTGTCCATTCCCACAATGGGCGCCAGCGGCATTGGCTACGACATTGCCCGGCAGTTCGGCCTGCAGGTACTGCCAGTGCGTGCCGGTCTGGTGCCCTTCATGTTCAGTGACGGCTTCAAGTCCGTTTCCGAGCGCTTGTCGGGCCTTGCTGTGGATGTGGTGCTTGGTACCGCCCAGCAGTCCTTCAGCGAAAACGTGCTGTTCACGCATCGCGGCCTGAGCGGCCCGGCCGCTCTGCAGTTATCCAATTACTGGCAGGTGGGCGAGCCGATTGCCATGGACTTGCTGCCGGAAACTGATTTGCCGCAGTGGCTCAAACAGCAAAAGAAGGACCACCCAAAATCACTGTTGCGTACGCTGCTGACGCCGTTGCTGGCCAAGAGCCTGGTGCAGGAACTGCAGACGATTTTCTGGCAGCAGTGGGCAGAAACCGCAATGGCCGAGATTCCGGATGCGGTATTGCTGACGATTGCCGAAGGGCTGGGGCACTGGACGCTCAAGCCATCAGGCACCGAGGGCTATCGCACTGCCGAAGTCACGCTGGGCGGAGTTGATACACAGGAATTGTCCTCCAGGACCATGGAGAGCAAGACGCAGCCAGGCCTGTATTTCATTGGCGAGGTGGTGGATGTCACTGGCCATCTGGGGGGCTTCAATTTCCAGTGGGCCTGGTCATCCGGAAATGCGGCCGGGCAGTTTGTCTAGGTCATGAGTCACGGACGCATCCAGGCGCTGCCAAACTGGATGTAGACAGCACCACCATCGCGGCTCCACGCCACATCCATCCCCATGTGCACGCCGTATTTGCGCGCAATCTCGTAGCGCATGCCGGCACCACCGGCCACAACATCACTGCTGCGCGAGAGCTCGCCGATTTCCCTGGAAGCAGCACCGGCGCCAACAAAGGCCAGTGCACTGTAGCGCGGATGAAACTGCCAGGTGAGTTCGGTTTCGATCTGGGCGATGTTGTCGCCCTGATAGCGCATGGCGGGCACGCCGCGCATGTAGACGTAGGGCTTGGCGTAGAACGGGGTATCGCCCGAGCCGCTGGCCAGCATTTCACGCCAGCCCATGTACCAGTCCGGTGCCAGCGTGAGGTACTGCATGCCGATCACGCTGACGCGGTTGAAGTCGCGGTCACTGCCCAGTGCTTCGTCAAAGGCAATATTCGACAGCGTCAGGTAGCTGCCGCCGCGTGGCGTGAACAGATTGTCGCGCGTATCCCATGTTGCCGAAATCGTCAGGCCACCCAGTGTGGTTGATGTATCCCGTGTGCTGGGCAAGGCTGTCTGGCTATCCAGTCCTGCATCGGTGTCAGCGATCACATAGCCCAGCCCCAGCCAGCTGTGGCGACCAACGCGGTAACTCGCCTGCGCCATGGCAGCGCTGAGGTCCAGTGCGTAGGAGAGCGGGTTGTCGTACAGGGCGCTCTGCTCGTCTGCACCGTAATAATCCAGATTCACCGTTGCATCGAGCCCTCCGACCATGGTCTGCAGACGGCCGTCCAGCCAGTAGCGCATGTCGCCCGCCAGCACACCCTGCGTACCGTTCTCCGTGGCAAAACCGCCGAGTACCGAGATGTTGGGGCGCTGCACGTTGCCCACTTTCTGCTCCGGCTTGTCGATGAATGCCAGGGCCCCGGCCAGGCCGGCACCCACCGCCGGTTCGGTAATCGGCACAAGGACCGGAATAAAGCCATAGGCCTGGTCCACGAATTCGCTGACGTCCAGATGGCCGTCTTCGCTAGAGATCAGCGAGAGCGGCTTTGCCGCAGGCGATGCATCTGGCTGTGCCCCCGCCGGCGTACCGGTAGCTGCTTTTGTGCCGGCTTCGGTGCCGGCAAAAGCGGCAGGCACCGCCCCGGCTGCAGCGAGCAGAATGGCCAGTGGCAGGGCAGAACGGTATTGCTGGCGGGGTGTGTACACGGAGGGCTGACCGGCTGATGTGGCTGATTGCGGCAGTTTACCCGGTATGTGGGTGTTTGCCGTGATGCAGGGCAGTCTTTCTGGTGATTCAGGGGGCGTTGTGCTTTGCTGTGCGCCGCGGACAAACTAGTCTTCCTCGAGATCCTTCTTGGCCGACTTGAGGAACCGGCCAAAATCCTTGTCCTTCTTGCGCTTCTCGACGTAGGACAACTGGTGATACTCGGATTCCCGCTTCAGCTTGAGATAATTCTCGTAGTGCGCTGCGTCAATTTCACCCAAGGCAAGGGCATGCAAAACAGCGCAGCCTGGCTCATTGGTATGCGTGCAATCCCGGAACTGGCAGTGGCCTGAACGCGCTGCGATATCTGCATAGCTCGCCTCGATTCCGCCGCTGGCACCCAGTACGCCGAACTCACGCATTCCAGGATTGTCGATAACCATTGCCCCGTTCGCAAGGACGATAAGCTCTCGCCGAACGGTTGTATGTCGCCCCTCCCCTGTGCCGCTGACCGTTTTTGTTTCCAGCACCTCATGGCCGACCAAACCGTTAATGAGGGTGCTCTTGCCAACGCCAGAGGAGCCTACAAAGCAATAGGTCTTTCCGGGCTTCAGGGCGCGTCGCAGATCGGCCATTCCATCCTGGGTGACACTACTTAGCGTCATCACCGGCACATCGATGCCGGCACTGCCGATCTGCGCCACCAGCGCGGACACAAATGCAGGCTCCACCAGGTCGGTCTTGGTGAGGAGAACGCAGGGCGTTGCCCTGCCGTCCCTTGCCATCACCAGGTAGCGCTCCAGTCGCTTGAGATTGAAGTCGTAATGGCAGGACTGCACGACAATTACGACGTCGATATTCGCCGCAATCATCTGGAGCTCTACCGATTCGCCGGCAGCCTTGCGCCGCAGGCTGGTCTTGCGTGCCAGAACGCCGTGCACCATCCCGAACGCATCAGCCGGCGACCTTTCGAGGCAGACCCAGTCGCCCACACAAGGCAGTTCCGTCGAAGACCCCGACTGGTACATATACTTCCCGGAAAGCTTTGCCCGGAACGTGCCGTCCTCGTTGAGCAGCAGCAACTGATCGCGGTCTACCGCTGCAACGCGCCCAACACCGTCTGCCGGGCCACAACTTGCCCGTGCTTGCTCTTCAAACCAATCATCCCAGCCCAACGCTTCAAGCTTTGAAATATTTATGTGCATGGTTCTGCCAATAATTGATGCATAACGTTGGAGTTGAGGGCGACCGCCGGCAGGCGAAGCCAGGTGATGGGCTTCCACTCGAATGAGTTGTTATGTGTAATAACTTATAATCCTACGCCCCAGCGCTGAACTTTAAATTTTTCAACTTCTTTTGTGCTAGAAAAACTCACTAAAATGACAACATCGTATTCAACTAGGAGAAACCTGCCCACATGCTTTTCTCTTGCCAAGTAAGCATTGCTGATATCGGGGCCATTAATGCAACATTTAAGCTCTAGTCCTCTGGATTTGAAGAAATTAGTGGCTTGAACTAATGATGCTCCCTGCTTGAGGTGCTCACTGGTTTCCGCTTGCCAGTACAAAATTCGTTCATCCACTTTATGGGTGGTGCAGCCCGCCAAGAGGAGGGTTAAGAATAATGCTAAAAGACCCTTCTTCATTGATCTCTCTTCATATACTTGGCGTTAGAGTTTAGCCGCCTCGGTACTGGGCGGCCGGGACGATTTGTCGGGTGAAATGCCGCTTTTCTCAGGGCATGACGATCTGTTTTTTGAGTGTCTATAATCAGATGGCAGGTAATAAAGATCACTGATAAATGCAAATGGAGTATCAATTACTGAAAGGGGGCCTGCAATAATCCAGGCTTTGCCAACGATGCTGCAATCATATCCGCTAACGGAGTTGCAGTTATTAAATAAAACAAAGGAGCTCACAGGAAGAGTTGCAACAATTAGATCTGACTTTGTGCTTGAGAGATATAAGTTTCTAGGCTTCTGCGAGCATGGAGTAAGTTCATCTTTTGATTGTTCTCTTAGCGGAGATGAAATTGATGCACATCCGGATGTGAGAAATAATGTAATTATTATAAAATGTAATAAATGGATGTTTCTTTGGCGATGCATGGGCTGGGATTCCTTCTCGAACTCTTCCAGTTCGCCTAACGCTTGCATAAGAGGCGCCACGTAGCGGCGTCCTGCTTGATGAAATTTCTATGTAATAAAGGCGCTGTTGATCTACATGTGCGCTTTTGCGCAAGAGATAAACATATTTTGGTCGCTCGACATGCATTTATAGAATTTCTTTTTATTATCATTCGATCCTTTGCAATCATTTAAAGTTATCGACTGCATAACTGATTTTAGATTTTCCACGGTTTTATCGTATTTTTCTTTTTCAATATACCCGTCATGATAGTTCTTTTCTCCAATCCCTATAATGGAGTCAATAGACTGATGGCTATTTTTAACGGCTTTCTGGCAGTCTAGCTCAGCTGATTCATCCATGCTGGTGGTGATGGCATTAACCAAATCATCAACATGTTTTTTTGTTTCGGGTGGTATATCCTGTTTTGGCTTCGGGACTATAACGACAGTATTTGAAACTTTCTCCAATGCATAATTCGCCGGACCAAATTTAGCCTTCATCTGAAAGCCGTTAGTCTCCATGACGGTTATTGATGCATATCCTAAATCTATTATATTTCCTTTTATCGTATATCCGTCTGACGGCATGCGATGCCCGCTCAAATTCTGCGTAAATCGTCCATTATGAAGCTCCCAAAAATCGGTACCGTCCTCCTTGTCGTTGCCCATTTGCACGATTTTCCAGGCGCCCTCGATCATCTCGGTACTCACATCTGAGCCAAGCGACAAAGACGGTAAAATTAGAGCCATCAAAAATACCAAAATGTTTTCTGCAATTTTCACGCATAAATCCTTTATTTAAAGAGCCCTGTATGAATCGTTGTTTTTATTATTGCGAGCCGACGTCTCCTTGAGCGTCATGTTAGCGCGATAGCCATTGGCTTTGACCCCGAATCTTGGCACGCACACACAGCAAAAAGCTTTCGGCAGGAGGGGTATAACGACCTTGAAAAGCGCCGGCGGAATGTTTCATTTCGCCAGATAAAAATATTTGTTATCGCCTTTTTCTTTCCACACCAAATCATTGGCCGACATCCTCTGGATATCCAGAAATGCTGGCACAATTTTTTCAAGGACGATGCTTTGTCCTTCGCAATGAAAAGCAGGAGAGAAATTCATAAGGCCTCCCATGGAAACATCGGCATTGCCATCGGGCTTGAATGTAAAACTGCTTGGCATTTCTTCTTTGAGCTTGTCTTTATCAAGCTCTGCCGATGTGTGCGTCACATGCCAACCGCCAAAGACATGTTCACTACAGTTTTCTTTTTTAAAAGTGGATGCTGCACTAGCAACTGCTTTATTCACAACAATGGCATAACCGTCTTTGCCTTCACTAAGCTCAAGCTCCATCTTGCCGGGCTCTTTGGCAAGAATCTTAAGCGAAGCAGGAATCATGGAGGCAATCTTGATGACATCGCCGTCACAGGTATAGGGCTCTTCTGCATCCATCATCATTTTAACGCGGCCATTGGATTGGAAATCCCAAAAGACCATGCCGAAGCTATCCCAAGAATCTGTTGTCTTCATTCGCACCTGTTTGACATCCCAGCGCCCTATTAACTCTGGCGGGCAATCCGCCGCCGCATTGAATGAACAACATAACATAACTATGAATAACATTTTTTTCATAGTTTCATCCTCGTTAAGAATTAATTCATTATTGCCAATGCATTCAGGATGCAATCGCGATCTTCCTGTGCTGATTTTGTATCCTTCCATTGTTCCGCACGATTTTGCAAACCAGTTTTTCCCTTGTCGAAATCCTTCATTACATAATCCTGCTTGTCAGCCAGCTTCAACACCCGCTTCAATCCATCCGCATTACCAAACATCGCTTCATTTTCTTTCTGGTTGGCTGTGACCACGAACTGTGACGCCACTCAAACATAACCAACAGCCATTTACCAAGCTGGGGGCAGTACGGAACCACCCTCATCTGATGGATATGTACCGACTGCAAATGTAGGCTTGGTTAAATTCATTTCTCGCTCTGTACGGTTACGTCTGATTTACCAAAGTAATCTAAGATGCTTACCATTTTATTTTTGTCGCCTACCTTGTACGAAAACATGATGGTGTCACCTAGGTCATCTACTTTCGCCGATCCTGGGAGTTTGGATTTGTAGTAGTTCTTCATGTCTTCTGGCTTCACGTTAGTCACATAGCGCATGGTTGCTACGGGAATTTCTTTCGATTCTGCGATCTCCTTTCTTGCAGCGTCAGGGTGAACTGGTATGCCGTAAAAGTCTTCGGCATGGGCGCCAACCTGTGCCAGAAGGATGCACGCAGTTAGCAATATTTTTTTCATGAGAAATCCTCCTTAGATGAATCGCCGATGCAGGTCCGGAAACAGGTCCTGCGCAAACCACACCGGTAGCCCCGGATAGACTTGGCGAGACTTCGGGGTCGGGCTCTCCACCAGGCCGATACGAATCAGCCGCTGCAGCTGGTCGATTGCCAGTCGTTCCCCCAGCCCCAAAAAAGTCTTGAAGTCGCTTCGCGGCATGGTGCCCAATGCCAGCAGCGCCTGCAGGGCGGCGGCCGCCTCCGGCCGGATACCGGCAGCCCTGAGTCGGGGATGAAGGCCAATCATCTGATTCAGCCGGTCCCGAATGGGGGCCAGCTGAAGGGCGCCTCTCATGTAGTGCACCTGATCCAGGCAAACATCCAGCATGAACTCGATGAACTCCAGAAGAGCTGCCCGGCTCAGTTGTCCCCGACCATCTAGGTCACCCCGCCGGGGCGTATCCGCGTTGGCGAGTCGTTCGTAATACGCGCTTTGCTGGCGAGCCAGTCCGCGTGACAGCGACCAAAGCGGCGATGCCAGCCCGAGTTGGTTGAGGTGGACATGGGTGATCAAGCGCACCAGTCGACCGTTCCCGTCCGGGAAGGGGTGAACCCATGCAAGGCGATGGTGATAGGCAAGGGCAGCTAATAGCCGCATCCGTGAATCCCCGATGCGCCCATAGACCTGCTGCATGCGCTCCAGCATGGGCACGACGATCTCGGGGGAGGGGGCCAGATGCTCGCCGACTTTTACCAGGAGTCCAGCTTCCGTCCGAAGCTGTCCGGGCTCCATGAGACGGTCTTCCGATAGCTTCAGGTCATCCGGGTTGGCGCCTTGAAAGAGGTGTCGGTGCACCAGCGACAGGAGCTTGGGCGAGAACCCCTCGGCCCAGGGCAGTTGTCCCGTCAGGCGGTCGACCGCTGCCTGAACCTGAACGTGGGCGACGGCTAGATCCTGAAGTTGCTTGGTGGGGCGCTTGGGGGCTCGACGTGGTGAGGCGGACTCCATGTCAGCCGGTTCGGTGTATTGCCCTTCGATCAGGTTGCTGTAGAAGCTGTTGGTGATCTGCAGGAGTTCGCTGACGCGCTGTGCTGTTTCAGGCGGAAGGGCCCCGCTGAGTTGGCCGGCTGCAAAGCGCAACTGATCCGCCTTGTTAAGCAGGGCTTCAGGAAAGGCGTCCGGCAGCAAGGGTTCGAGCCAGCCAATAGTGGTAATGAGCTCGTCAGGCATGGTTGCAGACCAATATGCACAAATTAATGCAGATAACTATAGGCCTAAGCTGCTGTGTTTCAAGGATAAATTTAATAATAATTCTAAATATATGCATATTAATTTGCGGATATTGGCGCAAATCATGTGGTTTGATGCAATTTGGGGCGGCGAGTACGGCCAAAAACGGGGAAACAGCGGCGGCTAGTGAGCTGAGTCGGCTGCTTATTAGGCGACTGAATGAGTGTGGAAATGCCAGACTCTAAAAGTTCATGTCAATCTAAAAGACTGAAAGTTGGCTGCTTTATGGTAGCGCCCAAAATGAGGCACACACTCACAATTTAGGATTTTTTTGCATCGCATGGCGCAATTTCTGGTGCCCAAATCGGGCCCATGCCCTAGGCATTAGATAACTGGAACGTACATGGAGTGACATGTCTCAAACCCATTGGCCACGTGGGTTTGAAGCATTTAAGGTCTTTTGCGGGAGAAATAGGGAGATCCCAGCGCCTTCGGAGGAACAGCAAAGTGGTGCGCCAGGCGGGATTCGAACCCACGACCCCTGCCTTCGGAGGAAACAGCAATATGGTGCGCCAGGCGGGATTCGAACCCACGACCCCTGCCTTCGGAGGGCAGTACTCTATCCATCTGAGCTACTGGCGCATTTCATCGAACCGAGAGACGAGCGTTCTCGGGAGGCGGCATGATACCGAGTGTTCCGTAGTCAGTCCACGAAATCCAATTCTCACTATCAATCCCCAAAAGCACCTGGTGCCCAAACGGTGCCCATCTTTTTACAGGGTTTTCAGTCGGGTCATTAACTACCCGGTGCCCATCTGGTGCCCAAAACGTGCCCATGCCAAAGGCACCATCGCGTGGTGTTGGTAACAGAGTGAGTAATGCCTGTTTCAGGGCGCTAAGTTTGGGTCAGAAAAATCAGGGAGCTTCTGGGAGAGAAGGCGCATCGTCAGCGAGTTCAAACATATCCCCCACGCTGCAGTTCAGCAC
>JACCDZ010278388.1_pt1 | contig 87787 bp, 59 predicted proteins | sample 7449551 | NCBI WGS metagenome assembly JACCDZ01 (sample SAMN15323452, study PRJNA562643) | freshwater metagenome | isolation source: river surface water | place: USA:Blue River Watershed | collected 2017-08-18
CAAGACAATGAATCGCTCACGTAATACCCATCTGCATCGGCATCCAAATACCACATTGTTGGGTTGATACAAGAACCATCATCAAAGGTTGCATTGATATTGAAATTACAAGCATTGGCATCAGTACACCCAGGGATGGAAACCACATTGCACAGATCACAAGAGTTGAAACAAACGGCTGGTAAGATAACATCGGTTGTACCCGTTGTGTCGGCACGATTAAAAGCTCCATTTAAGTCGTTCACTCCGCAGAGTTCCAAACCTGGAGATGTTTCCCATCCACCTGGACCATTTAAGAATTTGTATTCGATGGGCGTATTGACAGGAATAGCAGGATAAGTGATTTCCCAAATATTGTCGCCATCTGCATCAGACATTAAGTCCTGGTCAGGCACCCAACCTTGGAAGTTCCCAGCAAAATAAACTCCTGGAGCATTCACGGGAGTAGTAGACATGTCCACTCTGAATGTCCAAGAAACCGTTGTTTGGGTACCCGCACATACACACTCCGCTGTAATGACATCATTGGAGGTAATCGCATTTCCATCATCACAGGGAAATCCAAGATACAGACATGATGCATCAGACACCGTTGCGTTGGGGTTGAAGTTACATGCCGTAGCATCGGTGCAACCAGACAATGGCGCTGAATCGTTTGAAGTTCCTGGAGTTGGCAATTGCTCAACAAATGCTGATGTTACAAAAGGCAATCCTCCGTTGGGAACACGCGCCATGCAAGCATCAATGTTTCCTCCAGACTCGTCTGCCTGAACTTGACCAGGGGTTAAGGTTGCAATCAATACAGCTGCGTCAGGATCATTGGTGCCATAAACCACAGCATCCACTAGGTTGACATTGGTTGCCACAGTACCGTTGGGCCAATCCGTTGCATTACCCTGATAAATAGCGATGGCGTCAGGACCGTTTTGTAAAAATGCAGCAGGAGCCACAGGAACAGGAACTATGTAGTTGACATTGGCAACTGCTGGATTTCCAATGACAAAATAACCTGAAGCTGGGATACTATATCCATCTAAATCATAAGCTCCATAAGCTACATTGTTGGTTCCGGTACCTCCGTTAAAACAAACCATTACATAACCATCCAACGACATGCCGGGTGTTCCGTACAACTCGACAAACTCCGTGGTATCTGTTCCCACCTCTGCTGGGTCGGGATTGATTTCATTGATAACAAAAGAACCGCCACCGCCTCCCAAACTGGCAGAAACTGTAGAAGATGTGGTGTAGATGAAATCTCCAGATGTACCGCCATTTCCATTGGCTGCGTTGGCCGATACGTAAAAGGTCACAGCTCCAGCATCCGATGTCGGTGAGGTCCAGGTAAAATTAAAAGTATGATTATTGGAAGAGGCACCACCGTTGGTGTTGTGCGTGATATACTGTCTATTGTTTCCAGATACAGTCAAATTCTCAGCGTGATTGTCAGCTCCTGCCACAAAAGTACCCACGCTGGCTCCGTTGGCATTTAATGCAACAATACTAAAACCAAAAAGAGAAATACCTGTTTGGCTAACTGAAACGCTCATGTTGTATGACTGTCCCAAGGAGTAACCACTTGTCATTCCTGTGTTTAACGTAACGGCACCAACACCAGAGTTCACCGCTGATCCGCTGTGGCATTGCGAGCAATCATTCTCGCCCGGAGCGCCTGTCTTACCCGATTTACCCCCCGAGCTGGTTGTTGATGCAATCATCATCCATCCCAAAACTGTGACGAAGAGTACTGATAAAATTCTATTTTTCATACCTGAAATTTTCAAGTTACAAGTATAATCAATAATCGATGATAACCCTGTTAAATTGGCTGAGAATCAGCTTTTTTTTCTACTCTTCCTACTACGAAAATACTGATTTCATATAAGAGCAAAATGGGCAAACTAACGAGAAGTTGACTCGTTACATCCGGCGGGGTTATGATGGCTGCAATAATCAAGTTCACTACAAAGGCATGTTTTCGGTATTTCTTCAAGAAAGCACTCGAAATAAGACCAATTTTACCCAAAAAATAAACCACTACGGGCAACTGAAAAATGAGACCTGTTCCCAACACCAATGAGACAACTAGTTTTAAATAAGACAACACGGTAGAATTCACCTCCACATCGCCAAATTCAAAATTGCCCAAGAATGCAATGGATAAAGGTGTTAGTATGTAATAACCAAACAAAACACCCAAGAAAAATAGCAAGCTGATGTAAAAGACAACGCCATTGACTACGCTTCTTTCTTTTAAATGCAATCCGGGTTTTACAAAACCCCACAATTGGTAGACAATGAAAGGGAAAGCAATAACAACTCCGCCAATAATACAAACCAACATGTAAGCAGAGAAATTTCCGCCCATTGTTGTGCTTTGTAGTTTGAAGTTCATCTCTTGGTAACAAAGCTGATCACCCAGACCCATATAATGTGAAAAGTCACAAAAGGTTTTGTACGTCACAAAGTCTAGATTTTTTGGTCCCATGATTAAATCATTGATGACAAAATCATCGAACCAAACAATTACCACAATGCCTATCACTACGGCAATGACTGACCAAAACAACCTTCTTCGTAGCTCCTCCAAATGATCGAGGAAACCCATTTCCTTTTTATCCTCAGCCATCAGAAAATACCCTCTCTTATAATATCATGTAGGTGAACGATGCCAACAAACTTGTTTAAATTGTCCGTTAATAACAACTGGGTTATTTTATTGGCTTCTATGCATCGGAATGCTTCAACCGCCGAACTGTCTTCATGAATAAATTTGGGGTTGGATGTCATGATGTCTTTAGCGCTCAAAGTTTTAAAATCTGAGTGTGACGTCAACATTCTTCTAATATCCCCGTCTGTAATAACACCCAAAATTTCTAACTCATTGGAAACAACGGCAACACACCCAACTCGTCCTTTGGTGACAGCACTAATCACTTCCAACACCGGGGTGTCAGAAAGGACACTCAATTGAGCTCCATCCACCATAACATCTTTTGACTTTAATAACAACTTCTTGCCAAGGGCGCCTCCAGGATGATACTTTGCGAAATCGGTAGATGAAAATGATCGGGCCTGCATTAATGCAACTGCCAACGCATCACCCATGGCCAACTGCAACGTGGTGCTTGTTGTTGGGGCTAAATTATTGGGACAGGCTTCTTTGTCCATTGGGGTAAGCAATTGAAAATCGCTACTCTGACTTAAAAATCCATTTGCATTGGCACAAACGGCAATCAACTTATTGCCCATGCGCTGAATCAAAGGGACCAAAAATCTAATCTCTGGGGACTCTCCTGATTTGGAAATACAAATAACGATATCACCTTTCTGCACCATTCCCAAATCTCCATGAATGGCATCCGCTGCATGCATAAACAACGACGGCTGTCCTGTACTATTGAAAGTGGCTACCCACTTCTGGGCAATTATTCCACTTTTACCAATGCCTGTAACAATTAATCGATTGTTACCCTTTAAAATCAACTCAACCACTTCTGAAAATGAAGAGTCTAAAGATTCCGACATTTTCAGCAGGGCTTCAGACTCCAATAAAATGGTGTTTTGCGCATGTTTTATCAAATCGTTTGATTGCATTTGACGGCAAAGATGATAAGAATTCAAAAGTCACAAAAACATTTCGCAAATCTTTGTGTTTTTTTCAAGGAATTCTTTACAATAACTCGAGAGAAGTGTTGTAAATTCGTTCTCCTTTTTATCGCCTGCACAAAGGAATTTTGAAATGAACACAATTACTGATTTATCGCCGATAGACGCCCTGAAAACTTTTTTTGGCTTCAACCAATTTAAAGGGCTTCAAGAACAAGTTATCCAATCCATTTTAGATGGTAACGACACGTTTGTTATCATGCCAACGGGTGGAGGTAAATCAATGTGTTATCAATTGCCTGCGCTTATGATGAATGGGATGGCCATTGTGGTATCCCCTCTGATTGCGCTCATGAAAAATCAGGTTGATGCCATGCGTGGATTTAGCTCTGAAGACGGCGTCGCCCATTTCATTAATTCGTCATTGAACAAGTCTGAAATCAACCAAGTGAAATTGGACATTCAATCAGGCAAAACAAAAATATTATACGTAGCCCCTGAATCGCTTGGCAAAGAAGACAATGTCGAATTTTTGAGAACTTGTACCATCTCTTTTGTGGCCATAGACGAGGCGCATTGTATTTCCGAATGGGGACACGATTTCAGACCGGAGTACAGAAAATTAAAGAGTATCATCAAGAATATCGCTGATGTTCCGATTATGGCACTAACCGCCACGGCTACACCGAAGGTTCAACAGGACATTCAAAAAAACTTGGGGATGGTTGAGGCCAATTTATTCAAAGCCTCTTTCAACCGCCCAAACTTGAATTATGAAGTTAGACCCAAGAACAACGTTGGCAAACAGATCATTCAATACATTAAAAACAACAGCGGAAAAAGCGGTATTATTTATTGTTTAAGTAGAAAGAAAACAGAAGAAATAGCAGAGTTGCTCATTGCCAATGGCATCAAAGCTTTGCCCTACCACGCAGGTATGGACGGTCATGAACGCAGTGATGTTCAAGATAAATTCTTAATGCAAGAAGTGGATGTTATTGTGGCCACTATAGCCTTTGGAATGGGGATTGACAAACCGGATGTTCGATTTGTTATTCACCATGACATTTCAAAAAGTTTGGAAAGCTACTATCAAGAAACGGGAAGAGCGGGAAGAGATGGTGGAGAAGGCAATTGCATTGCTTTTTACAGTCCAAAAGATATTGAAAAACTAGAGAAATTTCTAGCTGGCAAACCCATTGCTGAGCAGGAAATTGGCGTTCAGTTGCTTCATGAGGTGATGGCCTATTGCGAAACTTCTGTCAGCAGAAGAAAATATTTGCTCCATTATTTTGGTGAGGCCTGGGATGAGAACAATGGCGAGGGTCACGGAATGGATGACAACCAACGCAAACCCAAAGAACACTTTGACGCAAAGGAAGATGTACTCTTGTTGTTGCAATGTATCCAACTCTTCAAGGAAAAACACAAAGCGAAATTCATTGTGAAAGTATTGATGGGATTGGAAGACGCCGAGGTTAAAACGTATAAAGGAAGTTCTTCTGAATTATACGGAATTGGAAAAGACAAAGACGATCGCTATTGGAATGCCCTTTTAAGACAGATGTTGGTTGCCAACTTCATCAAGAAAGAGGTCGAAACTTATGGAACGTTAAAACTCACTACCGAGGGAAAACTTTTCCTTAAAAATCCTACAATTTTTCAAGCTGTCAAGGAAGAAGAATATCCAAGTACCGACGAGGATGGCGACTTTAATGCACTCCGTGCCAATGGAGCAGCCGCTGATGAGCAGTTGTTCAGTTTGCTCAAAGAGCAACGTTTAAAGGTCTCCAAGGAAAAAGGTATTCCTCCATATGTCATTTTCTCAGAACCTAGTCTTGAGGAAATGGCCACCCAGTATCCAATTAATACCGAAGAATTGGCGCATATTGGCGGAGTAGGAAGAAATAAGGCTTTAAAGTTTGGTCAATCTTTCCTAGCCCTTATCCAAAGGTATGTTGAAGAAAATAACATTGAAAGACCCCAAGATTTATTCCTAAAAACCGCCCCCTCAAAAAGCGGACAAAAGGTTCAAATCATACAAAATATTGACAAACGAATCCCATTACATGACATTGCAAGGGGTTTAGGCAAAAGCAGAGCCGATCTTATATTGGAAATTGAAACCGTTGTACACTCTGGTACCAAATTAAGTATTCAGTATATCATCGACGACGAGGTAGATGAGGATGCTCAAGAAGAAATCATGGAGTATTTCATGCAATCGGAATCTGATGACCTGATGGAAGCGGAAAAATACTTTGATGGTGACTATGAGGAAGAGATTTTAAGATTGATGCGCATTAAATTCATGAATGACGTAGGGCAATAAAACACTATTTCTATATTCAAAAATAACAAAGCCCCAAGAGGCTCAATCTCTTTGGGGCTTTTTTATTGGATTAAAAAAGAGAGCCGAAGCTCTCTTTTTCATATTTCCTCGACACTTTACTTCTCAATTAGCACCGGTAACATTCGCTGTGATTGCTCACCTGCAATTTTAACCATGTACAATCCTGAAGCAAGGTTCAATTCAGCATTCCATAATGGGCTATTTTGATTATGTAAAGCATAAACCAATTCACCTGTCATTGAATAAACGGAAATCGCATAATTTTTGACCAATTCAGATGGAATGGCAACTGCAAAGTTTCCATTACTTGGATTTGGCCAAGCTGTAATAACCTGTTCTCCTTGGCTTACGATTCCAGTTGTTGTAGTATCAAACTCAACATTGAATACCAATTCAAACTGAGCGTTGCAACCACCCGTAGTATCAGTAACAAGGAGCGTGATTTCACCTTGAGGATCAAACGAATTGCCTTCTGACCAATAAACGTTTACAGATGGAGTTGTGGCTGTATTGCTCACTGGGATGAATATACCAGGGCTATTCAATGTCCACAACAAAGTCACTCCATTCAAATTGCCCGTATAGGTATAGTTGTGGTAAGAATAAGTGTCCACAAAATCATCACCATCAATTACACCGGGTATGTAGGTACTGCTGACACAACTATTGTCATCCACCATCGCAGCTTCATCATAGTTGCAAGCCTCTGGGTCAGTGCAACCCAATAGCAATCCTTGACAAGTACAATCGATTTGATACGTATCAGTAATATCCAAAGAAGAACCATTGTCACAAGGAGTACCCGGTCCTAATAATGAAGCACTTGAATCATCACAATCATCTGTGTTTGACACCCATCCATTGGCTGGTTGAGCGCAGAATAAGAAAGTAGCATTGATATTACCCAACAAATCAGCATCTGCATCTTGATAGAAAACCACACCTGTGCTATCATCCACAATACCATCACAGTCATCATCAATGTCATTGCAGAATTCAGCACTTGCAGGATTCACCGCCGGGTTTGCATCATCGCAGTCATAACCAGCAACAAATCCGTCACCATCAGCATCCACGTTGCTCACACAACCTTCGTCAATTCCACCATTACAGTTGTTGTCGAGATTATCGAAACAAACTTCTGTTGCACCTGGGTAGATGGCGGCATTGTTATCGTTACAATCGATTGGTGTTGAGAAACCATCTCCGTCAACATCTGTTCCTGGACAAACGCCATCAGCGCCATCACAGTTCTCATCAATACCATTTCCACAAACCTCAGTGGCAGATGGGTTGATGGCTGCATTGTTATCATCACAATCCGAAGGTGTTAATGATCCGTCGCCATCAGCATCTAAACCTGGACAAACATCATCTGTTCCATCACAGTTCTCATCAATACCATTTCCACAAACCTCAGTGGCAGATGGGTTGATGGCTGCATTGTTATCATCACAATCCGCAGGGGTCAATGATCCATCGCCATCAGCATCTAAACCTGGACAAACATCATCTGTTCCATCGCAGTTCTCATCAACACCGTTTCCACAAACCTCAGTGGCAGATGGGTTGATGGCTGCATTGTTATCATCACAATCCGAAGGTGTTAATGATCCGTCGCCATCTGCATCTAAACCAGGACAAACATCATCTGTTCCATCGCAGTTCTCATCAACACCGTTTCCACAAATCTCAGTAGCTGAAGTGTTGATCGCTGCGTTGGTGTCATCACAATCGGTTGGGGTAAATTCCCCGTCACCATCACCATCTACTGGATTACATACATCGGCAACACCGTTGCAATCTTCATCTATGGTATTATCACAGACTTCAGTTCCATTGGGATTGGCTGTTGCATCGGCATCATCACAATCCGTATTGTTGGTAACATACACACCCAAAGCAGGACAAGTAACCGACAATGAAGTCAAGAATGTACCAGCCAATCCGCCGCTTCCTGATGGTAAACTGTAAATAATATCTCCAACTGAACTCAATACGTCAAAACCAACCTCACCCGTAAAGCTACCGATGGTGGTCCACGTCAAATCATATGTGACACCATTGGTCATTAATACGGTCTCCGTAATCGCTGTACCATCTGTGAAAGTGGTACCTATCGTTGCTTCAACTGTTGCACCTCCGTTGGTGGTCAACTGCATTTGATTTCCGTTCCAACCGTCTCCATAGGTATCCGTTAAGTTAAACGTATACAAGCAAACTGGTGGAGAATTAGGATCGAAACATGACTGAATAGAAGTAGCTCCACCAAACGTATCACCATCGGCATCGAGGTAATAAGTGGTAGTTGGCAAACCGTTGTCTACAAGTCCATCACAGTTATCATCCAAAGTATTGCATGTCTCAGATGCTGTTGAATTGATGTTTGGATTAAAAGGCGCACAGTCTACTGCGTCTACATCTCCATCTCCATCAGCATCTGTTGTACAACCTTCGTCCACCTGCGTGTCACAGTTGTTGTCAATGAGATCATCACAAACCTCAGTTGCCGCTGTATTGATATTGATGTCCGTATCGTTACAATCCGTGTTATCTGTTACCAAAAGAGGATCAGGAGTGCACAAGAAAACTGCAGTGGCATTGTCTCCAAAGCCGTCACCATCAGCATCCGTATAATATGCAATTGGATCAGTACATTCTGAAGAACACAAACTGAAATCGATCAATCCACCGCCAAATGCCCACAATTGAACATAAATGGTGTCACCTGCAGGAACTGTGGTAACCGTAATTTCTGGCATCAAACCGGGACCAGTATCATCATCACAAGCCACAAGAGTATATAGACCAGTTGCAGGATCAAATGTATAGGCTGCCATAGCTGCATCGACATTCCCCTGAGGATTCAATAATAAAACCCCAGAACTTGGAACAGCTACCGCAAACCATGCATCTGGTTGTTGAACTCCTGTCCAAGATGGATTATTTCCACAACCAGGACCGCCAGGATTGGTTGATGGGGTGTACAAAGCTGGATCAATAGAAACACTGATACAACCTGTAGCTGGATCGGCTGTAAACGCTGTCCACGGCTCATCTCCTTCAGAAGAGATATAACCAGCACAAGAACAATCCGCCTGAATTTCATCGCCTCCTGTAGCTGGGTTGCCGTCATTACAAACTTGTCCAATCCAAACCGTTGGGTCATTGTCATTACAATCACCGTTACATGAGGTGTAACCGTCTCCATCGACGTCAAAACCTTCATCAATCACTGCATCACAGTTATTGTCAATCAAATCACAAACCTCTGTAGCAGATGGGTTCACCGCAGCATTGTTATCATCACAATCATCTGCCGTCACAAAGCCATCACCATCGATGTCTGTTGTACAACCTTCATCAACAGTTCCATCACAGTTATTGTCCAAATTATCTCCACAAACCTCTGTTCCGCCTGGGAATGAAGATGCTGAAGCATCATTACAATCCGTATTGTTCGTCACAAAACCAGGGTCAGGAGTACAAGTTAAAACGGGAGTAACAGATCCATCACCAAAGGTATCGCCATCCACGTCAGGATAGTATGCCAACGCTGCTGAGCAATCCGAAGAACAGAAGTTAAAGTTGATGGTATTTCCTGCATTGTAAGCCCAAAGCTGAATGTAGATAGGTGCACCTGGTGTTAATCCTGTCAATGTCAATTGAGGCATCAAACCAGGTCCAGTATCATCATCACAACCCAACAATGTGTATGTATTGGTTGCCGCATCGTAATTGTATGCCGCCATACCTGCATCACCTGTTCCTTGAGGAGACAAGAACAACTCACCATTTGCAGGTGCGTTAATTAAAATCCAAACATCTGGATTCTCACTTCCCACCGTGTTACCTGCACAGCCAGGGGCCGTTACAACAGTACTAATCGTATACAATGCTGGATCAACAGTAATATCAATACAGCCTGTTGCAGGATCTGCAGAAAATGCATTAGAAGGCTCATCACCAAGGACTCCAGCACAAGAACAATCTGCTTGGACCAAGTCATTGGTTGTATTGGGATCATTGTCATTACAAGTTGCGCCAATCCAGATGGTATTGTCATTGTCATTACAATCACCATTACATGATGTAAATCCATCACCGTCCGCATCCTGATTTTCGTCGATAACTCCATCACAGTTGTTATCTTGTAAGTCACATATTTCAGGAGCTCCAGGATTAACTGTAGCATCCTGATCATTACAATCTTCCGCTGCTACAAATCCATCCGCATCGTCATCTTGACCCGCACAAAATGCTGGAGCAACGAAAACCGTTGTTCCTGTACAACCTGGATTAGCTGTGAACTCCGCAAACAATGTGTGCACTTGTCCGTCCGAATTCAAACTATCCGCATTGATCGCCATAGATGAGTTAAAGGGTGCATCCCAAGTTTGAATAACGTTTCCATCCAACATCAATACCAATGAACCGCTTGTTGGAGCCAAAGTAGTATTGATATAATTGTTCTGAGCCTGAACCAGAGTATACTGGTTGGTTATTGGATCACAACTGGAAGGAGTTGCACAAAAAGGAAATTCTACAGAGCAAGCTGGTAAAGAAACGGGATCAACAGTGAAAGGCTCAATTGGACATCCTGCAGTTGAACCATAACTTCCGAATTGACTATCCCCTCCTGATGCTACCGTTACCAATAAATCAACATCTGCTACAGTTGTTGCTGTCACACACATACTCATTACACAAGAACCACCATCACCCCAGTCATTTCCACCGTCTCCATCATTGTTGTAGTCATAATAATAACCTTGACCCGCTGGGTAGGCAGATCCTCCCGTTGGGGCAATGCTTTCTTGCCAAATCCAATCTCCAGGTCCTCCATTACACTCTAAAGGAGCTGTCAATGGAGAAGCGGCAGACCAACCTGTTCCCAAAGTTAAAGCCATTCCGTCCAACCAGTCACCTGAATTTTGACCATAATCCAATGTGTAACAAATGGTAACATTGGTTCCAACAGGCCATGTTCCAGCAGTTGGAGCTGGCTCAAATGAAATACTTTGAGGACCTAAACAAGAAACAATGGTCGTACCTCCACCGCAAGAACAATCCGCTTGAATTGTCTCATCAACGGTCTCCGCGTTTCCATCATTACATGGAGCTCCGGGATATATGGTTGCGCAGTTGTCGTTGCAATCCGTCAATGCATCAAAACCATCGCCGTCATTATCTGAAGCGCTACAACCCTCATCCGCAATTCCTGAACAGTTTTGGTCAATACCGTCGCCGCAAATTTCTGCAGCCGCTGGGTTAATACTAGCGTCATTGTCATTACAATCAGCGGGGGCGTTGAATCCATCCGCGTCTAAATCTATTCCTGCGCAAGCGGCATCGCCACCTACACAATCATCATCGATTCCATTTTCACAAATCTCAGTACTCAACGAACTCACAGCAGGGTTGTTGTCCGCGCAATCTCCACTTGACGTCACTCCGCAAGCATCAATAATTGAAGAACCATCACCATCACCATCATTGTCCTGATAAGTAATATTGGCATCGTCACAATCATCGAAATTGGTTACATATCCAGCAGGTTGAGCGCAATCAAAAATGGTGTTGTTCACATCACCAAATCCATCCCCATCCAAATCAGCATAAAACTCCGTGCTTACAAACTCATCAATCTCTATGTTACAATTGTTATCGATTCCATCACAAACCTCTGCTGCGGCTGGGTTAATGGCAATATTGAAATCATCACAATCTACATCAGAGGTAAAACCATCACCATCGTTGTCTACCAAACCAACACAATTGTCATCTGCAATGGCATTACAATCGTTGTCCAATCCATCACAGAACTCCGTTGCTCCGGGGTAAGACACGTTGCTGTTATCGTCACAATCTGTTCCGTCCAAAACCATATTGGCATCAGGAGTACAAGTCAAAATGGGCGCTTGACTGTTGTCTCCAAATCCATCCGCATCCGCATCTACGTAATAAGCCAATGCTGCTTGACAATCTGAAGAACAGAAATAAAAATTAATGGTATTTCCGGCATTGTAGGCCCAGAGTTGAATGTAAATCTGAGCTCCTGGCGTTAAACCAGACAATGACAACTGTGGCATTAGGCCGGGACCAGTATCATCGTCACAACCCAATAGCGTATAGGTATTGGTCGCGGCGGTATAATCATAAGCGGCCATTCCTGCGTCGCCAGTTCCTTGTGGAGATAAAAACAACTCGCCGTTGGCCGGAGCTGTAATTAAAATCCAAACATCTGGATTCTCGCTTCCGACAGTATTTCCGGCACAACCGGGAGCACTGACCACTGTTGAAATGGTGTAAGTTGCCGGATCTACCGTAATATCGATACATCCTGTAGCAGGATCCGCGGTAAACGCGTTTGAAGGCTCATCACCCAATGAACCTGCGCAAGAGCAATCCGCTTGTATCAAATCATTGGTTGTGTTGGGGTCATTATCATTACATGACGCACCAACATAAATAGCAGCATTGTTGTCGTTACAATCTCCGTTGCACGTGGTGAATCCATCACCGTCCATGTCAAAACCTTCGTCATTCAATCCATCACAGTCATTATCCAAAAAATCACATAGCTCTGGAGCACCTGGATAAATAGCTGGATTTCCATCATTACAATCTGAACCTATATCAAAACCATCTCCGTCTCCGTCAGAGAAAGGCGTCACCAAAAATGGAACAAGAACGCAATCAGCACCAGTATAACCTCCCATTGAACCATCACCTCCTGTTGTAACCTGAACGCTCAAATCAGCATTGTCAACCACTTGTGCTTGAATGCAAAAACCAATGTTACAAGCTCCTTGGTCACCATCATCATCTCCCCCATCACCGTTCAAATCATTGTCATAGTAATATCCCTGACCGAAAGACAAACCAGATCCAGTTGCGGTCAAAGCATCCTGCCAAATCCATTGTCCTGTGCCGGTACCTGCACAAAGGCTCGGAGCAGTCAGCGGTGTCAAATTGCTCCAACTTGCACCCAGCAATACCTCAAAACCATCTACCCAACTTCCCGTACCCATAGTGTAGTCTACGGTGTAACAAATGGTTACTATTGTGCCCGGAGCGTAGGCGCCTCCAACCGGTGCCGGTGAAAAAGTAACTATCTCATTGCTCACACATTGCGCATGACTTTGCGCAGTCGAGAATAACATAGAAATTCCTAGAAAAATGAATGAAAGAAAGGTAAGCTTTGCATTCAAAAACGTTCTGAGGTTCATCAAATTAAAATTTTGGTTAGTCGTCAAAAATAGGGAAATTCTCTAAAAACTACAAGTTTAATTTTTCCAACTCTCGTTTTTAACAAAAAAGCCTTTTTACCTCTTTTGCTTATGCTCAAAGCTACTAGTTTCGAATTGTGGAAATAGATTTAATTGAAGAGAATAAAGAGATTGTGAGGAGATACCGCAGCCTGCTGCGTGTATGCAACCGATCCAAAACCAAAAATGAACGCAACCTCATTCGCAAAGCCTTTAATGTTGCCCTCGAGGCCCACAAGGACATGCGACGAAAAAGCGGAGAGCCGTATATCTACCACCCTTTGGCGGTAGCCAAAATTGCTGCTGAGGAGTTGGGATTGGGAACATTGGCGATCGTTTGCGCTTTGCTCCATGATACAGTAGAAGATACTTATATCACATTAGATGATATTGAGAATCTATTTGGAAAAAAAGAGCGCATCATCATTGATGGTTTAACAAAAATATCTGGTGTATTTGATCACCAAACCACTAGCCAACAGGCTGAGAATTTTCGTAAAATGTTACTCACCTTGAGTGATGATGTGCGTGTCATCCTCATCAAATTGGCTGACAGACTTCACAACATGCGCACACTGGACCACATGTCCAGAGAGAAACAGTTGAAAATCGCTAGTGAAACACTTTTCATGTATGCGCCATTGGCACATCGTTTAGGGCTATACAATATTAAAACAGAATTAGAAGATTTAAGTTTAAAATTCAAAGACCCAGAAGCCTACGATGAAATTACCGCCAAACTACAGAAAACACAGGCTGTTAGAACACGCTTCATCAACCAATTCACATTGCCCATCCGACGCGCTTTGGATGAAATGGGGGTGAAATATGAAATCAAGAGCAGAACAAAATCCATTTATTCCATCTGGAACAAAATTCATCAAAAGGGTGTTCCCTTTGAAGAGATTTACGACTTGTTTGCCATTCGCATCATCATTGACAGTGATGAAGAACATGAAAAAAGTGAGTGTTGGAGGGTCTATGCTGCTGTTACTGATTATTACCAGCCAAGCCCAGAGCGTTTGAGGGATTGGATCAGCATTCCAAAATCATCTGGATATGAGGCATTGCATACTACTGTCATGTCACCATCCGGGAAATGGGTGGAGGTTCAGATACGTTCCGTGAGAATGGACGACCTGGCAGAGAAGGGTTATGCTGCACATTGGAAATACAAGGGCACTGTTGAATCTCCCGAAAGCAAATTGGACAAGTGGCTCAGTCAGGTGAGAGAGGTGCTGGAAAATCCTGGAGATGACGCCCTAGAATTTATCGACAATTTCAAGCTATCCCTTTTCTCTGAAGAGATATATGTCTTTACACCCAGTGGAGATTTAAAAACACTTCCCAAAGGATCTACTGCATTGGATTTTGCTTTTAATATACACTCTCAGATTGGATCACAATGTATTGGGGCCAAGGTCAACCACAAACTGGTGCCCATGAGTCACATCATTAGAAGTGGGGACCAAATTGAAATTCTCACTTCTAAAAAACAACGGCCAAAAGAAGAATGGCTCAATATTGTCGTCACAGCCAGTGCGCGCCAAAAAATAAAAGTCGCCTTAAAAGAAGAGCGCAAAAAAATTGCAGAGGAAGGAAAGTCCATGCTAAGGAAATTCTTCCAGAACATCCATGCAGATTGGCTTGCTGTGAATATTGACGAGCTGGTCAAATACTTTGAGACCTTCTCCTCACAGGAACTTTATTTTAGGATAGCAAAAGAAAAAGTTGTTTTAAATGACTTCAAAAGCTTTAAAGTAGAAGGAGGAAGAATAAAAGTGAGTCGGAAAAAGGAAAAATCCATTTCCGAAGAGTCTACCAAGATTATCACCTCCGCCCCAAGTGTTGGCAGTGCCGTTGTTATTGGCGATGCTGAACAAAAAGTTGATTTTAGTCTTGCATCATGTTGTAATCCCATTCCTGGAGATGAGGTTTTTGGATTCACAACTGTAGATGAAGGAATAAAAATCCACCGCACTTCTTGCCCCAACGCCCAAGAGATGATGAGTAAATTTGCTTATCGCGTCATCAAAGCCCGTTGGAATAGTCAAAACTTGGTTCAGTTTGAAGTTGGACTCAAGTTTACAGGAATTGACGATGTGGGGCTGGTTCAGAAAATAACCAATATCATTTCTACTGATATGCGCGTGAATATGCGGGCCATTTCATTTGAAGCCATCGATGGGATCTTCAGCGGCCGGGTTGTTGTCTTGGTCCATGACACCGCACATTTGAATGACTTGATAAAAAACCTGAAAGCAGTGGATGGTGTATTAACGGTAGATCGAATTGAGTCGGAGTTTTCATAAAACCCTATCTTTGCTCACATCATGGAAGATTTACAAGAAAAAGTAAAGCTGTTGTTCAAGGAATACTTGGAGAAAAATGGTCACCGTAAAACCCCTGAACGCTTTGCTATTTTAAGAGAAATCTACAGCCTTTCTGGTCATTTTGATATTGAGCAACTCTACACACAAATGAAGTTGCAGAAGTACCGTGTCTCCAGAGCCACGCTGTACAACACCATCGAACTCCTCATGAATTGCCAATTGGTTAGAAAAAATCAATTTGGACAAAACACCGCTCATTTCGAAAAAGCCTTTCAAAATCAACAGCACGACCATATTGTGTTAATGGATACCGGGGAGGTTATTGAGTTTTGTGACCCCCGAATTCACCAAATCAAAAAAACATTAGAAGAACTTTTTGGTGTGGAAATTCAGCACCACAGCCTCAATTTCTACGGAAAACGGCCCGATGTAAAATAGTTTTCTGTTCAGTCAGTTTTACCATTATTTTTGCGCTTTACCAAAAGTATGATCAATAAAACTGCGGTTCTTCTCGGTTTACAATGGGGAGATGAAGGAAAAGGGAAAATAGTAGATGTACTAACCCCACAATACGATATCATAGCCAGATTTCAAGGTGGTCCCAATGCTGGGCACACCCTCATTTTTGACGGAAAAAAGCACGTCTTGCACACCATTCCATCGGGTATTTTCCATGGCAATGTGATCAATGTTATCGGAAATGGTGTTGTCATTGACCCGATCATTTTTCAGAAAGAAATTGAAAAACTTCAAGAAAACAATGTTCCTTTTCAAGAGAGACTTTTGATCTCCAAAAAAGCACATTTGATTCTACCCACTCACCGCGTTCTTGACGCTGCCTCTGAGGCAGCAAAGGGAGCCGCAAAAATTGGTTCAACGCTCAAGGGAATTGGCCCAACATACATGGATAAAACGGGACGAAATGGCTTACGGGTAGGAGATATCCTAGAAGATGATTTTGTACTGAAATACAATGAACTCAAAGAAAAACACTTAAAGATTTTAAGTCAATATTCCTTTGAATTCGAATTAAGTGAAATGGAAAATCAATGGATGCAGAGCATTGACTATTTAAAGTCCATGTCCATCATTGACAGTGAACACTATATCAATCAATCTCTAGCAAACGGAAAGAAAATATTGGCTGAAGGGGCACAAGGATCACTCTTGGACATTGACTTTGGATCTTACCCATTTGTGACATCTAGCAATACCGTTACGGCCGGTGCATGTACCGGATTGGGCATAGCGCCTAATAAAATTGGCGATGTCTTTGGTATCTTCAAAGCATATTGTACCCGCGTTGGTTCGGGTCCATTTCCAACGGAACTTCACGATGAAGTAGGCGAGCGCATGAGACAAGAAGGACATGAGTTTGGTTCCACAACTGGTCGTCCAAGAAGATGTGGTTGGTTAGATATCCCTGCATTAAAATACGCTTGCATGATCAACGGTGTAACAGAGCTTTTTATGATGAAAGCTGATGTCCTAAGCATTTTTGACGAAATCAATGTTTGTACCCATTACAAGTGGAAAAATGAGGTGATTGATTATTTGCCTTATAATGCAACAGAGAACCTAGAGCCGGTATACACCACTTTGAAAGGTTGGGCTACCGATTTAACCCAAATCAATCATCCCGAACAATTCCCGGTTGAATTAAAAGACTACATACAATTTGTTTCCACCTCAGTGGGTATTCCCGTCACCATCGTTTCTGTTGGTCCTGATAGAACCCAAACCATTTCTATGCGATGATCAAAAAAATCCTGTGCAGTTGGGTATTGGTCCTGTTACAATCATGGATTGTAGGAGCAATGGCACAGGATAAAATTCAGTTGATCTATTCTGATAATATTTTTTATTCCAAGAAATTGGTAGATGCACAGCGCGTCATTGGAAACGTGCATTTTGAAAGACAAGGAACACACTTGTATTGCGATAGTGCTTATTGGTTTGAAAACCGTGACTTTGAAGCCTTTGGAAAAATTAAAATTGTCAAGCCAAATGATTACACCCTGACTGGTAAATCCTTACGCTATACCAACGAAACCAACACCGCACGTTTAGAAGGAGATGCAAAATTAGTGGATAATCAAATGACACTGACGGCTCCCCTGATGGTTTACAACATGGAAAGCAAAGATGCCTCCTATTTTTCCGGTGGAAAAATTGTATCCAATAACAAAGAAAACCTACTCACCAGTTTGACTGGGAATTACAATACAGAATCCAACAAATCACACTTCGAAAAAAAAGTAAAGCTCATTCACGGCGCTTATACACTCACGACAGAAAAACTTAACTACGACAACAACACAGAAACGGCTTATATTATCACGGACACCAAAATAAGCTCAGAAACAGAAAAGCTCTATTGTCGAAATGGTTTTTACAGAAGTACTGATGACTATACTGAGTTGTACGAAAGACCAAAATCGATTCATGAAAGTCAAATCATTATTGCAGACACTTTAATTGGACATGGAAAGGAAGGCTGGGGAAAATTCATGGGGAATGTGTACCTAGCAGATACCATTGATGAAAAATGGATAACCGGCGGATACGGTGAATACCATGACAAAGAAAAAACGCAATGGATAAGCCAATTCCCTATTTATCACGAGATGTTGGAAAATGACACACTTTTTGTGAAATCAGACACTTTATGGATGAAAAATGACTCCACCCAAGGCGACTTGGTTAAGGCATTTCATCATGCCATCATCTTTGCGCAAGACTTCCAAGCCAAATGTGATTCCTTGGTGTTTCAAGCTTCCGACAGCACCATTCATTTTTACAAATCACCCATGCTCTGGAGTGATAACCGACAGATTACTGGGGACAGCATGTATATGGTATTAAAATACAAATCTCCCTATCGATTTCATACCTTAAAAAACAGTTTCATCGTAGGACAAACTTTTGATCAAGACACCAATTACTTCGATCAAATCAATGGACGTGATCTTGAGGCTTTTTTCAAAAATGGCGATTTGCATCGCATTGACATAAAAGGCAATGGTGAGCTTATTTATTTTCCATTGGAAAAAGAAAGTGATACTACACCATTGGGCTTAAATAAAGCACAATGCAGCAATATTAGTGTCGATGTATCCGGACGAAAAATAAAAAGAATCAAACTCATCAATGAGCCTGACTCATTTTTGATTCCGATGGAAAAAAGTAAAAATGAGCCGACCAAACTAAAAACTTTTGTTTGGTGGCCTGATCAAAGACCAAAACGCAAAGATTTCGAATATGAGCAATAACCAAGACATCATCTTTTCACTGATTGAAAAGGAAAGAACAAGACAAACCAACGGCATTGAATTGATTGCATCAGAAAACTATGTTTCTGAAGCGGTATTACAAGCGGCGGGAAGCATATTAACCAACAAATACGCCGAAGGATTACCCAACAAACGTTATTACGGAGGATGCGAAGTGGTAGATGAGATTGAACAGCTCGCCATTGATCGTCTAAAAGCTTTGTTTGGGGCACAATGGGCCAATGTTCAACCCCACAGTGGCGCCAACGCCAATAGCGCTGTAATGTTGGCGCTTTTGAAACCCGGAGATAAGATTCTAGGATTAGACCTTTCACAAGGAGGCCACTTAACACATGGTTCACCAGTGAACTATTCGGGTAAATTGTACCAATCCCATTTCTATGGAGTAGACCCAGATACGGGACGCGTGAACATGGAAACCGTTCGGAATAGAGCTTTAGGGGTTCAGCCCAAAATGCTCATTGTCGGAGCCTCCGCTTACAGCAGAGACTGGGATTACGCAGCATTCAGAGCAATTGCCGATGAAGTAGGTGCTGTGCTATTGGCCGATATATCCCATCCAGCAGGTTTGGTGGCCAAAGGATTATTGAACAATCCAATGCCCCACTGTCATGTTGTTACCTCAACTACCCACAAAACGCTTCGCGGTCCAAGAGGAGGCATTATCATGACGGCCCAGGATGGTCCCAACCCGGTTGGCATTAAAAACAACAAAGGCGAACTCCGAACATTAAGCGGATTATTAGACAGCGGAGTTTTTCCAGGTATGCAAGGGGGACCGTTAGAACATGTCATTGCCGCTAAAGCCATTGCTTTTGGTGAGGCACTAGAAGATAAATTTACGACCTACGGAAAACAAGTCAAGGCCAATGCGCAAGTGCTTGCTCAATCATTGGTTGACCTTGGATACAATATTGTCAGTGGAGGAACAGACAATCATTGCATGTTGATTGATCTCAGAAGCAAAAACATCACGGGTAAAGAAGCCGACGCCGTGTTGGGGAGAGTACATATCACCGCCAATAAAAACATGGTGCCCGGTGACCCCCAATCGCCAATGGTTACCTCTGGTATTCGATTAGGAACACCAGCCATCACCACAAGAGGACTAGTAGAGGAAGATATGAAAATCATTGCCGGTTTGATTGATGAAGCCATTGTAATGAAAGACAACGAGAGTGCCCTGAAAGATGTTGCTTCAAAAGTGCACCATTTGATGTCCGAACGCCCCTTGTTTGTCTAAAATGAATGAGCTCCGTGATCATCCCAACCTTTACCTGAGACAACACGGGACCAACCCCATACACTGGAAAGAATGGAGTTCCAATGTATGGGAATTGGCGCAGCAAGAAAATAAATTGGTTATCGTCAGCATTGGCTACAGTGCCTGTCACTGGTGCCATGTAATGGAAAAAGAATGCTTTGAAAATGACGAAGTAGCGCTGTACACCAATGCCCGTTTCATCAGTATCAAAGTAGATAGGGAGACGCGTCCTGACATCGATCAAAATTATATGAACGCCCTTCACTTGATGGGCAAACAGGGAGGATGGCCCCTGAACTGCATTTGTTTGCCCGATGGAACACCCATTTTTGGTGGAACTTATTTCCCCAAAACACGCTGGCTTCAAGTGTTGTCTGAATTAAACGAACTTTTTCAAAACAGGCAAGAAACGCTGACTTCCTTTGCTATTGAAATGAATCAAGCGCTGTTACAATTCTCCGCCTACTCAGCGGGGAAAATACAACCTGGCATTGACCATGACAGTATCCAATCCTTTGTTTCAGATCTAGATTTTGAATGGGGCGGTACGGCGGGTCATCCCAAATTTCCAATGCCTCCTCTTATTCAAACCCTGTTGTGTTATGGAACAAAATTTAACCATAAGGCATCTTTGCGTTGGTGTCAAATTACACTGGATAAGATAAAATTTGGAGGGATTCATGATCTCATACAAGGAGGCATCTCCCGATACAGTGTCGATCACCGATGGCATGTTCCACACTTTGAGAAGATGCTTTTTGACAACACCCAACTCCTATCCACTTTTGCCCAAGCCCATTTGATTTTTCCAGAACAAGAATACGATCAGGTCATGATGGGTATACACGATTGGTTGATGAATGAAATGAGACAGCCATCAGGCCTTATGTCTAGCACGATGGATGCCGACAGTGAGGGAGAGGAAGGAAAATACTATGTGTTTTCAGAAGAGGACATTAACCTAGCATTCCATTCTCATTTTGAAGCGTGGAATGCCGTTTTCGACTTTAAAAATCATTCCTATTGGGAGGATGGTAAAATTGTATTGAGTGCCAAAACCTCATTTTCCTTGAAGGATCCAAAATGGCTAGAAGCTCAATCCGTACTCAGGAAAATGAGGCAGAAAAAAATCAAGCCCACTACTGACCATAAAATTATAACCTCTTGGAATGCCCAGGCCGTTATTGCTTATTGTGATGCAAGTGACGTCTATCCTCATTGGATACAATATGCAGAAGATCTGTATCTATCAATGCAGGACAATCTTAAAATCAATGGGAAATGGACACAGGGATTGGAGAAAGATAGAACAATCACCCCTCTTTTATTTGATACCCTTGCCTGGATTCAAAAGGCTTGCATTGAGTTGTTTTTAAAAACAACTCAATGGAAATACATCATCGAAGCCATTGAAATATTTGATCAGGCAGAAGAATATAGACAGCCCTCAGCGCTATACGCCTTGAACAAAGAAGCTGTTTTATTAAAACCGATAATAGAAACCCATGACAATGTCGTTGCTTCCAGTAATGCGATTTGGGCCGAGAATTTATACTGGCTAAGCATCATCACGGCGGATTTATCCTTTGCAGAACAATGCAAGGAAATGATAGCATGTATGAGCTCAGAAATCAATCAAATGGGCTATTGTGCACATTGGAATAAAGTACTCCAATTCATAGAAAGCAACGCTGGAATTGTCGTCGCGTGTTTACCTGAAATTGGATGGAAAAAGAACAAAAACTGGTTGCACAAAACCATAGAGATTAAGCAAAACACCGAAAATATTTTTTTACAAGGAAAATGGCAATCCAAAACGCAATATTCTCTTTGTACATTAGCTACATGCTATCCTCCCGTTTACTCATATCTCGATATTTCCTAATTAGCCTCTTCAGTTTTGCGGTTGTTTCAACTGGTTTTGGGCAAATGCTTAACAACAAAGAAGGGAAAGCGTTTGATAATAATTTCAATTTCAACCGATCATTTATTTGGGAGAATAAAATTGCCTCTATCACGGCCATCAAACAGATAAAATTACCTGGACGCCCCATTAACGAAACAGAATGGAAAGAGGTAATGCTCTTTAATTCTACGGGTATTTTAGAGAAAAAAATACTGACCACGCAAGGTGTCAATTTTCAAGATAGTAGTTCCATTTTATTCAACAGAAACGACATTGGTCAACTCTTTAGCATTGAACAAAATAAAAAAACAGAAACTACATTGACATTGATGTCCTATGACAGCAATGGAAAAATTATCAGAGAGGATATAAAACAAGTTCTTCACATTCAGGGAGAAAATAGCAGAGAGATATTGGTTGAGAGTACCACTTACGAATACCAATTCCCTCAGCCCAATGTGGTTGTCAGAAATAACATCAATAACTATGGATTAACCTACAGTGCATATACCACCATTAGGAATAATCAAGGATTTCTGTTAAAGGAAATCGAGAACTATTTCGTTAGTCAAAGGGAAATAACAACAACCTATGAATACAATGAAAAAGGATGGGTATCAAAAACCAGCCAATTGGATAACAAATCCGCCCAAATAGAGGAAACCCATTTCAGCTATGATAACAAAGGAAATGTCACTTTTGCCAAGCACTACATCAACAATCAACTGGTTGAAGAATTTGAAGTGCTGTATAACCAAGCGTCAATGATTAAAGCTATCTTGCACCAAGACATTGCCAGTCAAGCCATCACGATTCACAAATACGAATACCAATTTCGATGAAAACCATTTTCAAATTTCTTTTTTTCATTTCTCTGATTTCGGTGACATCGCAATGTACCGCGCAGAAAAGACCACCCAAACAAGACAACGTAGTTACCCCTGCCGATGGGGCAAAGAAAAGCGCTGAAAATAAAAATAGGAAGTGGGAAGAATACGAAACCAAAAAAACACATCATCAAGAAATACAAGATAAAGCCACCAAAAAACGAATGAAAGAAAGTTTGAAGAAATCAAAAAGTCACGCTTCACCCAATCGTATTCCGTGGTACAAAAAACTATTTTGGTAAATTAAACTTCTTGAAAAGAAATGGCTCTAAGAATGGATATGAAAATTAAAAATAGCTTGGTCATCTTGATGATCATCGTATTGCAGACATCATTGATGAATGCCCAAATGAATTGGGCTGAGAACGTGGCTCCGATTTTATTTGACCATTGCACCAAATGCCATCATCCCGGTGGAATAGGTCCATCCAGCTTCATGACATACGATGAGGCGGCTGGCAACTCTGCTTCCATTCTGGGGGCGATTATGGATGGATACATGCCACCATGGCCGGCCAACCCCAATTATCGGCACTTTTTGAATGAAAATGTATTAACCGACACAGAAAAAAGCACCATAGAAAACTGGGTAATGAATGGAACACCAAGCGGAAATCTTTCACTAGCCCCTACTCCACCCGTTTACAACAATCAAACGCAACTTCAGCAAGTTGATTTCACGGGAACCACCCCATTGAACACTAGTCAAGCGGTTACCCATGACTACTACAGAACCTTTGTTGTTCCTTCTAATTATTCCGTCGATCAATTTATTGATGGTATTGAGATTATTCCAGGAAACAGTGAAATTGTTCACCATGTTGTCATTTATTACGACCCCACCAATGAATGTCTTTCACTGGATGCAGCAGACACAGAACCGGGATTCCTCACCAATGGCACTGGTGGTGGACTGCCTGCAGCTGCGCATTACATAGGCGCTTGGGTGCCTGGGAAAGGGCCACAAAATTTACCCCAAGGCTTTGGGATACGCGCAGAGGCCAATGGATACTACCTCATTGAAATGCATTACCCGGCAGGTTCTGTTGGACAGCAAGATGAAACAACATTAAACATTAAACACTCTTCCAGCTCTAGCCCGCGTGAAGTATGGTACAATCCTGTTATCACCCATGACCCTTATACATTGGATGAGGCTGCACTCATCATTCCTGCCAATGTGGAAAGGACCTTTCACGCTACTTACAATGTACCCATCAATATTTCATTGATCGGGATTTCTCCGCACATGCACCTCATTGGAAAAAGCATCAAAAGTTTTTGTGTGAATGGAAATGATTCCATTCCACTCATTGATATTCCCAATTGGGATTTTGATTGGCAATTGGGGTATGACTACCCCCAACTGGTCCGTTTGCCTGCTCAATCACAACTAAAAGCTGTTGCCACTTATGACAACACCATCAATAACCCCAATCAACCCGTTAATCCACCTCAATTGGTAACGGCAGGAGAAGAAACAACCGATGAAATGATGGTTATTTTTTATCTGTATTCCTATTGGATGCCCGGTGACGAGGACATTGTTATCAACCCCAATACTTCAGTCTCCAATACTCAGCCAACTCCTCAATTGTGGCAATTTTTTCCCAATCCCACTCAAGATAAAATACAATGGAATTGCATTGGTCCTCAATACCGAAAAGCCCATTTTTCAATTCTTGACATGAACGGTAGAGTTTGTAAAAAAGAACAACAAATGATTTCAGGAGGTATGGAGTCTGGCTCCATTGATTTAACAGACTTGAGTCCGGGAGTCTATTTCATACAAGTCAAATCCAACGATTATACCCATACCGAGAAATTAATTATCGAGTAACTATTTCTTACCAACAATTCTATCGGGATTGTTGGCCAAAAAAGATTTCCAAGAATTGGACTTGGTGCCCAAAATGGGATTGGAAGTTTGATAAAAATGACAGACTGCTGCAGCCAAGCCATCTGTAGCATCCATCTTTTCTGGCATTTGGGAGTCCTCTATTTTCAATAAACGCTGAATCATGGCTGCCACTTGTTCCTTACTTGCATTTCCATTTCCCGTTATGCTCTGTTTGATTTTTCTGGGCGCATACTCAGCGACACTCAACTGTCTGCTCAAGGCAGCAGCTATGGCTACCCCCTGTGCTCTTCCCAGTTTTAGCATTGACTGAACGTTCTTTCCAAAGAAAGGAGCTTCAATGGCCAATTCATCAGGATGAAAACCGTCAATGAGCTCAACGCAACGCTCAAAAATCTTTTGAAGTTTCAACGCATGATCATCAATCTTGTCTAAGCGCACAACACCCAAAGCCAACAACTTCATTTGTTTACCTTTGACTTCAATTATTCCGTAACCCAAAATGGCGGTTCCGGGATCAATGCCCAATATGATGCGTTCCTTTTGCAAAGATTGATTTGGTTATGGTGATAAAAGTAGTGACATTTTGCTTCTTTGGTGCTCTACAATGCCTGTATGCCCTGCAATTGTGGTGGTACAGCAGCAAAAGATCCAATTCAATCACCCGTCATCCCTTGCAAAAAAACAAACTAAGTGTTGTTATCCCATTCAGGAATGAACGACAGCATTTGCCAAAACTATTGGCATCTCTCCAGCAATTACCAGAAGATATTAAGGTTTATTGGATCAATGATCACAGTGAGGATGGTGGAGGGGAATGGTTGTCCCAGCACCGCACCATGCACCACGAATTGCTTCATAATCTGGGTGAGGGAAAAAAAAAGGCGCTTCATACTGCCATTGCCCATATTCCAGACGAACACTGGATTCTGACATTGGATGCCGACATTGAATTATCGCCTTTTTGGTGGAGGAATATTCAAGATCAATTTAACCCAGAATGTGCCATGATTGTCTTCCCTATTTTCATGAGAGCGGGTGGAAAATGGATTGAAGTGTTTCAACAATTGGAGTTTTTATTTTTCCAAGCATTAACCAAAGGTAGCATTTTAAGACAACGAACCCAATTCAGCAATGGTGCTCACCTTGCCTTCCAAAAGAAATATTTCAATGCCGTGAATGGTTATGCATCGCATCAACACATTAGCAGTGGAGATGACCAATTTCTTTTGGCCGCCTTTCGGAAAAACAATTGGAAAATTGGTTGGGCTGAAATACCCCAAGATACCATTTCGATCACCCCACTTAGCAACTGGAAAGACTTATTGGCACAACGTATCCGATGGGCAGGAAAATCAAAGGCGCTTAACATCCCCGATATGAAATTATTGGCCTTTTCCACAGCGATTAGCAATACACTTGCGCTCTGCGCCTACTGGCAACTCCTATTTGAGCCTTTCCAATCAGCATCTTTAGTTTATTCAGGATTCATTGCCCTGAAATTAGGGATAGAATGGGTCGTATTTCATACCATTAAAAACAAATCGTCATTTATCACCCTCTTCTTCTTGATAATCTATCCATTGTGGGTGCTCATTGTTGGATTGTCCGTATTATTTTTAAAACAGAAATGGAAAGGACGACCGATTCAGCATTGATCCACTTTTGGCGCAAATTTGCCCAAGACAAATGGGCTCTTGCCGGATTGTATTTTATTGCAACGCTATTTCTTATCAGTCTATTGGGCGCCTCCATTCGTCCTGACGGAAGTGAAAACGCCAACGACCAACAAATACAATGGGCCAAATTGCCCCCACTCAGTACAGTTCATTTTGATTTGGATTTTAGGGGCAATAGAAATGTAGACGGTCAATCAGAGCACAGATTTTTTCTGTTGGGAACAGACAGATTGGGCCGAGATATTGTCTCTCGTCTCATGGCAGGAACGTACATCAGTCTCACGGTAGGATTTATTTCCGTAGCCATTTCATTGTTGGTTGGCGTTATTGTAGGTCTGTTGGCTGGATATTACAGAGGTTGGGTGGATGTCGTTCTGTCTTGGATCATTAATGTCATTTGGTCAATCCCCAATTTGCTTGTTGTAATGGCCTTTATCTTGGCCTTTGGAGTGGGATTTTGGAAAGTCTTTATTGCTATTGGTCTCACCATGTGGGTGGAAGTAGCGCGCATCGTTCGGGGACAAATTCTGAGCATCCGCGAAAAGGAATACATTGAAGCGGCAAGATCGATGGGGATGAATGATTGGCGCATTATGTTTCGTGAAATGTTGCCTCAATTGTGGCCTATTTTAATTGTTATTTCAGCAGCCAATTTTTCAAGCGCCATTCTCATCGAAAGTGGAATGAGCTTTTTGGGTTTGGGCGTTCAAATTCCTGCTCCCAGTTGGGGCAATATGATCAGAGAAAATTACGCGATGATTCCAACACAACATGCCCATTTGGCCCTGGCGCCTGGTATATGCATCATGCTTACCGTTTTGGCATTGAGTTATGTGGGCAATGGTTTGCGATCAGCATTAGACATTAAAAAGATTTAAATGAACAGACAAGATAAAATATTTGTTGCAGGACACCGAGGCATGGTTGGCTCTGCCATTTGTCGTAAATTACAACAAGAAGGGTATTCGCAAATCATTACCAGAACTTCCAAAGAATTGGATTTGACGGATCAACAAGCTGTGAACCAATTTTTCGAAAAGGAGCAACCACACTACGTTTTCTTGGCCGCTGCCAAAGTAGGCGGTATCCACGCCAATAATACTTTCCGTGCTGACTTCTTGTATCGCAATTTGATGATTGAAAGCAATGTCATTCACGCATCACATGTGCACAAGGTAGAAAAATTACTTTTCTTGGGATCATCCTGTATCTACCCCAAATTGGCACCTCAACCCTTAAAAGAAGAAAGTCTTTTAACCGGGACATTGGAATATACCAATGAACCTTATGCCATTGCAAAAATAGCAGGGATTAAAATGTGTGAAGCATACCGCGACCAGTACGGCTGTAATTTCATCTCTGCTATGCCCACCAATTTATATGGACCCAATGATAATTATGACTTGCAAAACTCACATGTGTTGCCGGCATTGATCCGAAAATTCCACGACGCAAAAATGCAACAATCTCCTACAGTTGAGGTATGGGGAACAGGAAGTCCCTTGCGTGAGTTTTTACATGTAGATGACCTGGCCGAAGCTTGTTATTTTTTAATGCAACACTACAACGAAAAAGATTTCGTAAACGTTGGTTGTGGTGAGGATCTAAGCATCAAATCATTGGCCGAGATGATTCAATCCATTGTTGGATATCAAGGAGACCTCATCTGGAATACCGACAAACCAGACGGAACACCAAGAAAACTAATGGATGTTTCCAAAATCAAAGGGATGGGATGGTCACCTAAAATTAATCTCGAACAAGGCATCGCCAATGTTTATCGAGAATACCAGCAACGATCTATTCTGTAAATCAATGAAAAAGCCCCAATCCCGATTAACTGTTACCATCATCCTGTCATTTCTAATGTTGTTTTTTATAACAATTGAAATGGGTGCGCAGATTATTCCCATTGGTGATTATTGGAACAGAGAATTGGAACGTGTAGAACATTACAAGGGGAAGGCCGCATTTACCTCATACAAACCACAACTGAAATCTACGGTCAATTTTAAAAACATAACTGGTGAGGTCAAGGACTCTGTGAAGTATTATTCCATGTTGTCACGATTGGTATTTCGGGATCATTTGATTGAATTCAAAAAGCCAGAATACACCATTACGATTGATCCACTGCTCCAGTTAGAAGTCTATCATGATTTGAAAAATGAAACTTTCAACAACACCCGTGGACGGATGTACAACAATGGTCGCGGAGCCATCGTGCAGGGAAAGATTGGCAATGGAGTAGAATTTCAAACCATATTTCTCGAAAGCCAAAGTGTGCTGCCTTACTACCAAAGCATTTGGGCTGACTCAACAGGTGTCATACCGGGCATGGGACGCCACAAAGAATTCAAGAAGTACGGGTATGACTATGGAATCTCTACCAGTTCATTGTTCATCGGATCTCAATCATGGTGGAATTTAGGGCTGATGTATGGCAAACAATTTTTTGGCAATGGGTATCGTTCACTGATTCTGTCCGATGCCTCAATGAATATGCCCCTGGTTCAATTGGGATTGCAAAATCAACATTTTCAGTATAAAACAACAGGGGGCATTGGACAAGAACAATCCCGTATTCCATTGGGAAGTACGGGGGAAAGTTTGTTCAAAAGGAAATTAATCACTTGGAATTATTTGTCGTATATACCCACGGAAAAATTAGAGCTTTCTCTGATGGAAACCGTTGTTTCTGCGCGATGGACACCACAAGGGGTTGTAGCCCCTGAAGTGCACGCCTATGTTCCTGTCATCGGCGCCCGAGGATGGATGGCGTTAAAAGACAGCAATGCAACCGTCATGTATGGCGCCAACTTAAAATGGAATGCCAATCGCAACACGACATTGTATGGACAGTATGGTTGGGTTATGAAAGGGATGGGCAATGATGCATTGCAATTTGGAGCGTTGTTTACTGACATTGGAATGAAGAACTTGGATTTGCGTGTGGAGTACAATCAAGTGGGTGCCTATTTCTATTCGCAAAATGTAAACCTCCTGTCACTCACGCAGCAAAATCAACCCCTGGGACACGCGTCAGGATCAGCATTAACGGAATGGTTAATCAGAGGTCATTACCGATGGAAGCGCTTTTTGTTGCAGGGATGTTATCATTGGATACAACAAGATATAGGAAGCACTGCCAATCCATACGCGTTGGAATATGGCCAGAAAATGGGCAAAAGAGATTTCCAATACTTCCAAAGCGAAATTGGTTACTTGGTACAACCACATACCCATCTTTGCTTATGGTTGGGTGTAACCCAAGTGGATGAATTAAAAACATCTTTAGACAATACCTATAAATCCAATACCACTGGACAAATTGTTACCTTCAAAATAACCAGTGACATTTGCTACAGGGCTTTCGATTTTTAAAAAATCGGTGTATCTTCACCTAACCAAAACCGAAAACCTTGATCGTTGATTTAGCATTGGCTTTCTTAACAGCCTTGCTCTTGGTGATGATAGCTATGCCATCACTCATCAAAGTAGCCAAGCTGAAACATCTGGTAGATGAGCCAGGTGACCAGAGGAAACTGCACAATCGCAGTATTCCTACGATTGGTGGTATCATGATTTTTGCAGGAACTTTGTTTGCTTACTGTCTGATGTTTCCCTCCAAGGATCAGTGGATGATGGGAAACAACTATGATCCTCTGTCTGCGCTCAATGAGTTCAAATACTTGGTGGCCTCGATGTTTGTGCTTTTCTTCTTGGGCCTTAAAGACGACATCATCGGTGTTGCCCCCAATAAGAAATTGTACGTTCATTTTCTGGTCGGAATCATCTTGGTTTATATGGCAGACATCCGCATCACGAGCTTCTGGGGACTTTTTTCCATTGGCGACCTCCCCTATTGGGTAAGTTTGGTTGTGAGTTTGTTCACCTACATTGTCATTGTGAACTCCATCAATTTGATTGATGGCGTGGATGGATTGGCCGGAGGAATTGGATTTATTGCGGCTTCCACCTTTGGCATTTGGTTTTACAGCACTGGTGATTTGCCCTTATCGTTATTGGCATTTAGTTTAGCCGGATCATTGATTGGATTTTTGTTTTTCAATTTTCAGCCAGCCAAAATTTTCATGGGTGATTCTGGATCCCTCATTCTCGGAATGGTTTTGTATGTGTTGGCGATGAAATTGATTGAGTTTCCGCCCAATAGAATGTATGGCTTTGCGGCCAATGTATCCAAGCCTGTTTTGGCCATGGCCATCTTGTGTTATCCCTTAATGGATACACTGCGGGCGTTTACAGTTAGAATTTCGAAGGGAACATCCCCCTTTAAGGCGGACAAAAACCACATTCACCACAAGCTTTTATCCATGGGTTTTTCCCACCAAAAAGTTTGTTTTATTCTGTACGGTTTCACGCTAACGATCATTGGCATCACCTTCATGATGCCCCCCAACACGCCCAACATCAGTTTGGCCGTTGTCTTTTTAACCACCTTCCTTAGCGCCAATGGACTTTTTTGGTGGGGGAAGAAGTGTGGTTGAATTATACTGTTTTTTATTCGATCCTTATATTATTATTTTTATATACACTTTCAAAATCCATCTGACATTCCTGAGCGTTTCACACTCAGATAAAAATTGGGAACGAGAAAAAATTAGGCCATTAAACAAATGATTCAAAATAGTACTTGTACTAAATTTTCTCGAATTGTACTAAAAGTAAAATAATTTTAGGTTTACATTAAAAATTTAGACTTTATTTGACATTAATAAATTGTATTAAAATGTAATTTCTCAAATAAATACAAATGAAACAACAGCTTTTTCTGGCTGGACATAGTGAACAATCATGGACGACATGGGAATTTGACCAATCGAGTAATACAGATCATTTTCAACCCCAATTGTCGCAATACCGTGATGGTACCATGGCGCGTTTTGTCATTCCTACCATGCTTGGGGTTGATGTAAAGGAATCTTTGCCCGGTAATCATGTTTTCTGTGTATATCCAAATCCCACAAATAATATTATTTCAGTAGTTTTCCCAGAGAAATGGAACACCCATAATGAATTATTGATTTATAATTCAATGGGACAAAAAGTCCAAGAGATTGCAATCAGCAATGGTGCGGAAAACACGCAGATGGATGTCAGTCACTTGTGCGCTGGGATTTACTACATTGTACTCCAAACCAACCCATCAACCCAATCATGCACATTTATCAAAGAGTAGCTGCTTTTCTTGTGTGTATCCCATGGGGTTTTTGTGTTCCATCTTGTGGTGCACAATTGTGGAAAGATCTGGACGGGGGGTTTGGCTGTCAATCGATGCAATCTATTGGCTATGAATTGGCTGTTGATGAAATAGGAAATCAGTTGCTACTGAGTGGAGATTTGCCGTTTACACGTTCTTGTGAAACTTGGAGAATGCCTGCAAAGTGGAATGGTAAGCATTGGAATAGGTTAGGAGATGTATTAGAAACTGCTGGAGCAGGTCAAATTTCATTTAAAACCATTGGTGTCTATAATGGTGAAATTTATTCTGCCAATCCTTTAAAGTCTTACAGTAACTCTTGCTTTATCAAATGGAATGGTATAAATTGGGATACGATTGCTGGTGGTCCTGCAAGCTTTTCATTGTATTGCATGATAGAACATGACAATTTTTTGTATGTAAGTGGCGCATTTAATTATTGCGAAGGTGATTCAGCCAATCTTGTTTTTAGATATGATGGCGAAAAAGTAGAGCCATTGGTCGATTTTTTTGGTGATGTTGAGTTTGGTTTGACCATGGCTTTCTATCATGACACACTTTTTGTCGGAGGAAGCTTCAGAGACTATGAACGTGATATCTACCATTTTGCTTCGGTTTACAACAACAATATTCACAAGGAGACTTCAATGATAACATACGATGCCATCATAGAAACGATGTGCGTTCATGATGATGTTCTTTGGTTGGGAGGTTGTTTTAACCCTGGGAATTTTGGACTCGATAAGCAGACTTTTTTGGCCTATTATGATGGAAAGAACATTTATCCATCTCCATGGCAACCCAATGGTCGGGTAGTATCGCTCAAATCCTATAACAATGAGTTGTATATGGCCGGTTGGTTTTCTCAAATTGAGGATAAAGAATCACATGGGATAGCCAAAATCAATGACTTTGGTTATTTTTCTTTGAATACAGATACGATGTATAACAAAGCAGGTGAGCCACGTTTAACGGGTATGGTTAGGGATATGGAAATATGGAAAGATACCTTGTATTTAGCGGGAGCTTTTGGTTCCATTGGCAAGGATACCACACTCAATACCATTGCCAAGCTGAATCGTTCATTGTCCGGGCAGAATCAATTGATGCAAGGTGATATCTCGGTTTACCCTAACCCAACCCATGATCAGATTAAGTTGGAGACTGCGGCCTACTTCAACCAACCAGCCCTCATTAAATTATATGACTCTTTGGGAAGACAGGTGATAGCAGACTCCTGGCCTGCAGGTGAAAAGAGAAAACAGATTGCCATGGAAAACCTGGAGAAGGGGGTGTACGTTGTTGTCGTCGCAACCACTGCCGGCAATGTGATGATTAAAAGGATAATAAAGGTTTGAATAGGAAAGCTTCTTTGTTGTAAATTTCTTGAACAAACACCCTCAAAATTTGTCGTCATGAAAGCTATTTAAAATTCATATATCCACGGAAGATTCGTAATAGCCACAAATTCAACAGGCGAATTTTGTTCTAATTAATATTCAAACTCATATTACCCATTCAATGTAAACCTTATCGCAATACCTGAATTGATGTTGGTATTGTTGAAAGAGTTGGAAATCTTGGGCTTGTTGAATTGGTGATCATAGAAGAATCGCAAGGTCAACTTGTCACTCACTGCCATGTCTGCGCTGGTCTTTAAACTCCACAACGTCTGTCCTGCTGTAATCTGATTTTGCTGCTCTACAATCTTGCGAATCATCGTCACATTGTCTCGCATGGTCAAATCCGCACGCAAGGTCAACGTTGTACTCTTCAACAACTTCATTGGGAACTTCTTTCCCTTGATTTTGGCAATTGGATTAGGGATGTCGGTGAACTTATAACCCGTTCCAATCACAAAACTATTGCTTCTATTTTCCGTGACCTGATTATTGGCCAATCCCAATGCAATGGTTCTGTCGCGCTTCATCTCTACCTTAATCTGAGGGTCATTGCTCTTCTTGGTCTTCACTGTCATGTCAAATCCCAACAAGGGCGACATGGACTCGGTGATGGTCACCGTGTTGATCTGCTTCTGTGATATCCAATTGGGCTGAGCATTGGCATCCAATGCCGTCGGTCTGCCCAACATATCTTGCTCAAAATTCAAGTTGGTTACATAGCTCGCATTCATCGTCGACTTGTACTGGTGGTTGATGGTGAACTGCTTGAAATACTTCTTTACGCTTTCCAATTTGGTCAATCCATCATAACTCACTTTCCAGTTGGGTTGCGCCATGGTCTTGAATGGATTCAACGACACTTCACTCGTGCTCTTGCCGGTGTAGGCCGCTATAAAGGCGGGAATGATGACATCTTGTGATGTTCCTCCAAATCCCTGATAATAACCTGTGCTGTCCACGTCACTCAACTGATAATTGACTGTATTCAACCTCCCTGAAATATCTTGCCTATAGGCAATCAAATTCAAGAATGGCTCAGACATGTTTCCATTGCCTTTGTCATCCTTGGAAAATGCTGTTGCCCAAGTATTGATAGAAGCACTGAAGTTTCCTGTCTCCATGGGCGACTGGAATTGATACTCCATGGAATCTGGTGAATAACGGAAGAAGCTGGTCAAGTTTCTTCCATCCTGTCTGTTGGCCGTCAACTCAATTTTCAAATACTTGATGGGCTCAATGGATGCCTTGGCATTCCAAGTAGTGCTGGACGTTTCCGTGTATTGATTATTCTGATAAGGAGATCCCACCACATAACCGCCATTGGCCATATCCAGCGCAAAATTGCGGTCAGTCAAATCCCCTCGCCAATCGGTATTTTGTTGTCCCAACACAAATCCAATTCCTGGCGCCGTGAATTGATTGTTCAATCCCAGCAAACCTGCTCGCTGATTGTATCCTGGCAACATCATCCCCTCATTTCTGGTATAACTCATGTTGGCATTTCTCACCATCATCAAGAAGCGCAAAGCCACATCAGTCCAAACAATTTTTTCTTTCTTCTCCTTCTTCTCCAATTCCTTTCCAAAACCATCCTTGTTGTCCGGATTGTCTTTATCTCCGGACTTCTTCTTATCATCCTTCTTCTTCCCTTGGTTGATTTCCTTTAGATTGGGAACTTTATTGTACAAGGTTTCAAAATTGGCCGTTGCGTTAAAGTTCAACTGTCTTGAATTTTGTATTTTGTTACCCAGCGTATCTTGGGTGAACGGTGCACGATCCCATCTAAAACTTGAACCATATTTCACATCAGAATTCACAAAGTCAATCAATGGAAACTTATCCAATGGCAACTTGTAGGAGGCATTGAATTGATGATTGTAAATGGTGGGTTCACCCATGCTCAAGATGTTCTGACGAACGGTATCCTTATAGGCCTCATACCAATCTTTGTCTTCTCTATTAATCACTCCCCGGGGCTCACGAATCAAAGCGGTTGTGGATGCTGTCAAATCCATCTTGATGCTCTTGGTCAAATCATACTTGACATTGTAATTGCGGTTCCAACTCCAATTCTTTTGTGCTTGGGTTTGAATCAACATGTCACTGTAAACGCCTGACAATTCCAGTGTGTTATTCCGGATTCGACTGGTTTCATAGGCACGATTCATATCCGTATGAAATCCAACCGACTTGATGCCTGGATAAAAATTAAACTCCTTGATCCATTTCAAGTAGGGAGATGTTTTAACCAATGGCAGTTTGGCAAAGGGCTTAATCTCCTTTGGTTTATTGGTGAATGCATAATCAAAGGCTCCTGTATATTGCTTGTTCAACCGCCAATCAATATTGATGTCACGGAAATAAATTTCGTTGTAGGAATAACTCACACTGAAGTTGTCAATGGCATAAAACTTTGGCTTATCACTTCCCCCTCCTGCTGCAGGTGCCGCACCTGGTGCAGCTGGAGCTGCTCCGCCGCCTGATCCCTCCTTCTCTCCTTTCTTGGGAGCAATCTTTACATTGGTCACATTGATGCTCCTGCGGCGCGTCATGGTTTGTGATTTCTGTTTGAGCGGCTTGGATAGATTGGGCAAATCATTCAACTCCAAATCAGGCTGCAATGGGCTGTAACGGGGAGTCGAAATATTTTCAGAATACCCCATGAACAATGGCAACTGTACTCCCCAATTTTCTGGCATCAATTTACCCAGTTGAACGGTTGTGCTGGCGTCTACGCCCGTCTTGGTTTCTTGTTGTCGTTGCTGTACTTTTTGTTCTACAGATCCCCACCCTGGTGTACTGATGTTTCCTGCAACATTGACCGTTGCCAAATCCGCCAACTGAGCCGTCATACGCCCCACCGCGGCCCAACCTGATGTATTGTCAAACTCTGACAATCGCAATTCATTCACCCAAATGGTAGCACACTTGGCCAATCCATCATCGTTGCTGACAAAACTGTTTTTCTTATCATCCGGATTGCGCACACCAATCATCAATACGGTAACATTGGAAACGTTGGGATTTCCTTTTACTGAAATGCGGATATTCTCTGAAAGCATTTTTGAAAACTCCTGCAAAGCGCTGAAGCCCGCAGGGCGATTGGCTTTTAGGTCTTGTAAATCTTTGATGACAATGTCAAAATTATTTTCCTCTGGCCAAATATCGTTGTCATCATCCGTGAACCAAGGTGTTACCGACATGGGCATTTCGTACTCATAATAGTTTTGATCAAAGTCAGAACCCAAACGGACAAACACTGTCAGGTCTTTGTTCTTTAATGCACTTTCTACTCCCTTGGCCTCCATGTGGGCAAACATGCGCAAACGCTTGTATTGGCGCATATCAAAAGTGACATTGCGGTAAGCGGCTTTGGCATCGCCGTCGTTCAAATTACAAACGGTCATGGACAAAGACTGCTCGTTCATGCTGCGCAAATTGGCCGATGCTACATCTTGCTCACGAATGATGCCAGGAGGAACAGTATAAGGCACGGGCTCACGGTTCCCGTTCTCTTCAATATTCACTGCCGCAATGTCAAACTCTGTGGGCTCATCATCATTGGGCTCCAACTCTTGTGGTCCTAAAAGACTACTGTCAAACTTACGCCACTCGCCACGAACCAACTCCAATCGCGCAAAGCGCAAGGTGACTGGCTGCTCCCATCCTTTCAAAAACATTCTGATGTAGCGGATAGAACGAAAGTCCGGAATATTCCCAATGCGCTTTTCAAATTCCTTGATGGGAACTTTGAATTGGTACCACCTGATCTCTCTTTCTTCGCCGTCTGCAGTGGTTTTGGTGGTTACAAAACTATCGGTGATGTAATTGTCTCCAATATTGTTCTCTCCCAAATCACCAGGGCGCAGGCTCACCTTGTATTGGAAATAACTTTCAATTTGATTCAGGGTAATGTCTTGGTTGATGTCCTCTGTGTTGGGAACCGTTGTAGCGGCAATGGGATATCCTTCAGGACTAGAAGTATTGGAATTGCCCTCATACCCATTGAAGAATTTGTATCGCTCAATGGTATTCAAATTCTCTTGGTCGCTTTGACTGCCTCTGAAATACCGGAAATCATCCGCTGCTGGATCTTGTGCAATTTTTCCATATGCATCAGCCGTTACATGTCCTTGAACGGAGGATAACCATTGCGAAAAAAACGTTTGCTCACCACCTGAGGTCAACCCATCAATTCCAATATCTTGCTGTGCATAAGATCCTGTGGTATTGTCAAAGGCGTTCACCACATTGAAAGTAGAAGGATTGGGGTAATTTCCCCACGTACCTTGCAAAGTAGGCAATGGATTATTATCTGTTGGATAACCATTCTCAAATGACAATTGAGAATCGTTCAATACGTCCTCTGAGACGTTACCCAAGTTGAAATACAAATCTCCACCATTCACATTGGGTGAGTCCTCATGAAACGGATCCATCAACCAAAATTGAATGAACTGTACATTGCTCATTTCAAAGTCGGTGGTGGTCAATGCGCGTTGAATTCCACCCCATCGGGTTTCGGGATCATTCAAAAATCCATCCTCACTCAAACCAGCAGAGTAGCCTGGTACCCCATCTGGTTCATCAAAATTGTACGGTCCGCGTTCATTGGGATAATAAGTCAAATCCAAAGTGGCAATATTGGGCGGAGTTCCAGGAGGCAATTGACGATTGGGGAAAACCTCTGATTCCAACACCTCTCGCATGCGGTGATCACTCTGCATATCTGCATCTACATTGGACGGAGTCAAAGCATTGGATCGATAAAACAATGGATCAATGACATACCAACTCAATCGTGCACGGTTGTAATTGTAAATCAAACTATCCTCGATGTTTCCTTCAGGAAATAACCCTTGTTGTAATTTAGGCGTACTGGCCAAGAACCATTGATTAATGGTCCTTAAATCTATGATGCTCTGGCTTCCTTCAAAGTCGTCAATATAAGAATTACCGATTTTAGAAATGGCTTTGCTATGACCTGGAAAAAGTTTAGCGGCCTCGCCGCTGAACGAAATGGTTGATTTGGCTTTGGTCTTGATAAACGGCAAGCGATCAATCATTTCCGTAATGAACGGTACCTCTTCTTGGTAATTAAAATCGGCACCCATCACCCAGTTGTTCACGGGTTCATCGCCAATGTTGACCTTCTGAGTGAGCGGGCGTTCACGTAAATTCATTACTGTTGAACCCACCGTCAATTTATCACTGAACTTATAATCAAAACGGCTCCCAATCATGGTTTTAAACTGCATGTTGAACAATGAATTGCTCTCTACCGAAACCTTAATGGGATTGCCGCTGTTCATGACTCCCTCATTGATGATTTTAACGCGACCCAAGTTGTAATCTACTGTGTAATCCTGACCCTCTACCAATTTGATGCTTCCCGACGTAACACTCACCGATCCTTGTGGTATGTTCATTGCATTAAGGGAGATGTCCGATCCAGAAGCGCTTTGGTATTGACCTTTGATTCTAAAACGATTCAGTTGGGGAAAATTAATCTGAGCAGATGTCTTTGTACTATCATACAACGGTTGAAAAACCACTTGACTAATCATCTGCTGCGCTGCCGTTGTATTTCCAAGGCCTGCAATGATTTCATTGGACAAGTGTTGCCCAAAAGGCTCAACGTGCGGGAAGAAGATTCGACCTGTCTGCGCATCAATCAATCCTCCCTGCGTGGCTGCATTGGGTACAAAGTCAAAAAATGCGTCGGGATAAGGCATCTGTTGGTTGTCAATACGGTCCAAATCCAACACCTGAAGCAATAACTTACCAGAGAGCGGGTCGCGTTGGATGCTGTTCATGTTTACCCCTGTAGAGGGATTGTTGTACCAAACATCCAATCTAAAATTCTCAGGAGAAACGCCAAATGCACCCAGGTTGTATACGTTCTTCATCATATTGTCCCACAATGGTGCAGGATCCCCGTTGCTCAACTTGACCATGGTGACGGATGATTTCAGCATCTTCAACACCAGTGCATTGGGAGCGGCAATTCCATCTTGCGAAAAAGTTCCCACTTGGTAGGTTTGTCCATTCAACGTGTATTCAAAGGCAACACCTAAAACTTCAGCGTTGTTCAATGCTTGTTTTAAAGAGATGAATCCCAAGCGAGAATTATAAGTAAATTCTGAACTTGTCAACTTTCGGGCATTGCCCACGCGTTCATAATGCACCCCTTGCTTCAAACCCAATCCCAGAGCCTGAATGGCAGGATTGGCATTGGTAAATCCCAAGATCTCAGGAGCGCCCATCATAACATCGTACAACGCGTTGTTATCATTGTCCGGATTGGGAATTTGATTGGGGTTCATCAATCCTTGAAATGCATAATCGGTTGACATAAAAGTTTGACTTTCCCCCAAATCTGAGAAGGTCAAAATATTGCGCACGTCCTGTGTATTGGCTTGTTGATTCACCACCCATACTTCAATACGGGTGATATTGGCACCACTGTTCACAACGGGCAATGTTTCCATTGCGCGGTCATAGTTGCTCCTGAAAAAACCTGATAAGAAATAATGGCGGTTGGCTTCATAGTTGTCAGCCGGAATGTCAAATTGTTGGGTTTGCGCACCGCCTTGGACTGTAATCTCTTTGCGCTCTCCTTTCTGTTGTGAAAGAACCGTGGTGTTCTTGAGCTTTCCCCACTGTGTTTCAATTTTTGCACCAAACAAACTGGAACTTCCTTGAATCAATGAACCGGAAAGGGGCATTTGCACCGTCCCCAACTCGATCTTTTTTACTATCTGATCTTCATCTCCTGTGTATCCCAATTTCATTTGATTCTCAAAATCAAACTGACTCTCGGTATTGTAATTGACATTGAGTTTCATCCGGGTACCGATGTTACCCGTTACATTGAGTTGAATTTTTTGATCAAAATTGAAGGTGGTTACTTTGCGCTGACGCTCGGGTATCCTTGGGTTGTCCACTTTGGACATGTTCATTCCAAAGGTCAACTCCGCACTTCCTTGTGGCCGAATTTCAATTTCATTGGAACCAAAAATATTTTCGAAGGCTTCTGATTGAATTTTAAATACCGGGGCAAACTCTCTTTTGGCTTGGTCATCCTCTTCTACCAATTCTTTCCAATAGGCCGTCACATTGTCTTTCAATTGAAAATCCATGAATTCCTCACGGGTCATTTGCGTTGCACTTCTGAAATCTATTCTGTCACCAACTTTTTGAGAAACCTCATACATTCCCGTTTCCGGATTGTACTCCACATGGTATTTGATATTTTTAGGCAGTGGGACAGCAATACCGCTGGGATTAGGCGTAGGGTTAATAGGGTCTTGGTTGGGCCAAACAGGAGGGGTGATGGTGGTGTCTATACGCGCGGCCACACTCTCTCTTCTTCGATAAAAAACAGAATTTTCAATGGTCGTAACGGACCATGCTACCCAAGAGGAAACTGCTGTAATAACAGCAATAAAAACCCAATGAACGATATGCCCGAAACTACGCCTCACTTAAATCTGCTTCAATACCCATTTGATCCATTCTTCTAATCCTGCATTGGGCCATTCTTTCATCACCTTGTCCAAGGTTTTTTCGGCTTTGGTCTTATCCAATCCCAATGAGGAAAGGGCTAATAACGCATCATGCTTTTGGATATTGTATGCAATTCCAGATTTCTCTGTTGTAGTCATGTTTTCCAGTTTGCCCATTTTGTCGTGCAAATCAACAATCATGCGCTCAGCTGTTTTTTCTCCAATTCCCTTGATTCGCTTTAAGCTGGCCACATCTTTCTGCACAATAATGGCGCGCAACTCATCTGCCGTCAGGCTAGACAGCACTACTCTTGCTGTGTTGGGACCCACCCCACTCACTGAAATCAACTTTTTAAAAACCTCACGGTCCTCAGGATTACTAAAACCATACATGACCAATGAAAAATCGTTTCCATTGATGTGCATGTGGGTGAAAAGCGTTACTTCACCGGCATCAGGCAATTGACTAAAGGTACTGAGCGGAATTTGTATTAAATACCCCATTCCGTTGACATCCACCACGGCATGCACCGGGCTTTTCTCCAACAGTTTTCCTCTAATGCTCGTTACCATAACCTCTCAATTTTTTGAAAGGTTCGAAAATACAAAAAAACACCCAACTTTAGGCGCGTCCTGTACCCTTGAATTGCGCATCTACCACAGCTATTCTAATCATATTGATGATTTCCCTTACTGAACAACCCATTTGAAGGATATGATAGCTGTGATTCATCCCCAATAACACGGGTCCAATTACCTCATAACCTGCCGTTTCTTGTAATAATTTGTAGGCAATATTCCCGGCTGAAAGGTTTGGGAAAATCAAAGTGTTCACCTGATGCCCCACCAATTTCGAGAACGGGAAATTCTCTTCCAACATTTCTTGATTCAAGGCGAAATTGGCCTGCAACTCTCCATCAACCAATAAATTGGGGTGATCCTTTTGCAAAATAGCCGCTGCCTTGGCCATTTTCAAAGGGTCTTTTCCTTTGGCCGACCCAAAATTAGAGTAACTCAACAGGGCAATTCTTGGCGTAATTTTCATTTTACTGATGGCCTCAGCCACCCTTAATGTAATTTCAACAATATCCTCAGCCGTTGGATCTTCGTTTACTGTGGTATCAGCAATGAAAAGTGGCCCTTTAAGGGTTTGTACAATGTACATTCCGCATACCTTCTTCACCCCGGCCTCAGGCCCTATTACTTGAAGGCCAGGACGGATAACTTTAGAGTAATTGCGGGTCATTCCACTGATCATGGCATCTGCCATGCCCGTTTCCACCATCATCGCTCCAAAATAATTCCGTTCACGCATGGCTCTTACCGCATCGGTAAACGTTACACCACGTCGCTGTTTTCTCTCGAAATAAATCTGTCCAAAACGCTCTCGATTGGCGTCATTGGCTTCAACACGAGGATCAAAAATCTGAGCGTCGCGCAAATCAATGTCCCACTCTTCCATCAACTCTCGGATGCGTTTTTCGTCACCCAATAAAATTGGGATTGCGCACCCTTCGTCTTTGGCTGCCTCAGCCGCTTTCAAAATTTTAATATTTTCTCCTTCTGCAAATACCACTCGTTTGGGAGATTTTCTGGCACGCTCAGCAATACCCCTTGACAAGGCGTTGTCCCGACCAATTCTATTCAACAACTCGGCTTTGTAGGCCTCTTCATCTTTCATTGGTAGCTTGGCCACACCACTTTCCACCGCTGCTTTTGCCACAGCAGTGGATACCACGTATATCAATCGAGGATCCAATGGCTTGGGAATGATGTAATCTCTACCAAAACTCAATGATTGCAAGTTGTATGCTTGTACAACTTCTTCTGGGACAGATTCTTTGGCCAAAGCAGCCAAAGCATGAACAGCAGCCAACTTCATCTCGTTGTTGATGCATCTTGCACGAACATCCAATGCTCCACGGAAAATAAAGGGAAAGCCAAGAACATTGTTCACCTGATTGGGATGATCACTGCGGCCCGTTGCCATAATGACATCAGGACGTGCAGCCAACGCATCGTCATAAGAAATTTCAGGATTGGGGTTGGCCAATGCAAATACAACAGGGTTGTCATTCATGGCCACTATCATCTCTTGAGAAACAATGTTTCCTTGAGACAATCCCAGAAATACATCTGCCCCTGACATGGCTTCTGCCAAGGTTCCTAAGTTGTCTTCTGTGGCAAATCTTCTTTTGCGGTGATCCAAATCTTGACGATCTGACGTAATCAATCCTTTAGAATCGTACATGAAAACATTTTTGGGATTGGCGCCCAATTGAATCATCATATCTACACAGCTCAATGCAGCCGCTCCAGCCCCACTCACGACAATTCTGACATCGCCAATTTTTTTGTTAGCCAATTCCAAAGCATTGATCAATGCCGCGCTACTGATGATGGCTGTACCGTGTTGGTCATCGTGCATGATGGGAATATCCAGCTCAGCCTTCAGTCGTTCCTCTATTTCAAACGCCTCCGGCGCTTTTAAATCTTCCAAATTGATTCCCCCAAAGGTGGGCGATATATTTTTAACGGTATTGATGAATTCATCAACATCCGTGGCCTTCACCTCAATATCAATGCTGTCAATATCCGCAAAAATCTTGAACAGCATGCACTTTCCCTCCATCACTGGCTTTGAAGCCTCAGGTCCTAAATTTCCGAGTCCCAAAATGGCCGTTCCATTGGAGATAACCGCTACCAAATTTCCTTTGGCCGTGTATCGGTAAACATCATCTGGATTCTCTGCAATGGCCAAGACAGGCTCTGCCACACCTGGAGAATAGGCCAAAGCCAAATCACGCTGTGAACTGTGTGGTTTGGTAGGGATAATCTCCAATTTTCCTTTTCGTCCTTGCTCATGATAATCTAGAGCATCTTTCTTCTTGATGGCTTCCATGCTAATTTTTTTCGATTGACAAATGTAACTGCGGAAAGAGTTTACGCGCGGTTTGATCAATAACATCTTCCACCGACTCAAAATTCCATTGCAATTGTTTTACTACTTTCTCATTGCTGAATCGCTTGATTTGTGCGGTATTGCGGATGGTTTCTGCCGTCACCTTGGCCTTTTTTCCAAGGAATTTTTCCTTTAACGCATCCAAACCATAAATCAGCAACAGCATCCATTGCGTGAGCTCTTTTTGTGGAATACGGAGCTTCATGGCTTTTGCCATGGTTGCAAACGCCCATTGCATGCTTTGATTTTCAGCCACCAGAATATACCGTTCGCCCCAACATCTTTTCTCCACCAAGGCCAACATTATTTTGGCTACATCATTTACGCCAATCCAACCTGTACCTCCAGCAGGATAATAATTGAATCCACGGGCAACCGTTTCAAACAACTGCCCCGAACTTTGTTGCAAATCCACTTCTCCAATGATGACACCAGGATTGACAATCACCGCATTCAACCCCTCTTCAATACCGCGCCACACTTCCATCTCACCCAAGAATTTTGTCCTAGAATATTCCGTGTGTGACTTGGCTGGCTGCCAAAAACACTGCTCATCAATGGGAGCCTGCTCTACTGATTTTCCCAATGCCGCTATGGAACTTACATGACAGAAGGATACGTTGAATTCCAATGCCCAATCTACCCAATCAGCCGTTTGGTGTACATTCACTTCCATCATTTTCTTATGGTCGCGGGGATGATAGCTCACCACTGCCGCGCAATGATAGACCACTTGGTAATGATCAAAGTTGGACTGATCCAAAAAAGATTCGGTTGTCATCCAATGCAACTGCTGCGCATCCCAATGAACCCCCACATTGCGCAACCAGTTTTCTATGCTCTGCGGTTGTCGGTGGTGGTACAAAGCCGTAACCTGCTCCCCTTTTTGTAATAAATACTTTAAGACATGAGAGCCCACCAAACCCGTTGCACCTGTGATCAATTGCATGGCGCTAAGTTAAACCACATTCGCATTAACTTCGCCACCATTGAAAACCAGTGCCCACATAGAAAACATCCTCAAAACACTTCCGGATAAACCCGGGGTGTACCAATACTATGATGATCAAGGGCAACTGCTGTACATTGGTAAGGCCAAAGTGCTCAAAAATCGCGTGAGCAGTTACTTCAGCAAAATCAAATTTGAAAATGCCAAGACCTTTCAATTGGTCAAGCGCATTGCTGATATCAAATTCATTGTGGTCGCCACCGAATCTGATGCGCTCTTGTTGGAGAACTCTTTGATCAAGAAATTCAAACCCAAGTACAACATTGCGCTGAAGGATGACCGAACTTATCCCAGCATCGTCATCAAAAATGAGAAATTCCCTAGGGTGTTTGCAACAAGGAAAATCATCAAAGATGGCTCTACTTATTTGGGTCCTTTTACCAGTGTCAAAGCCATGCACCAAGTATTGGAAATGGCCAAAACCTTGTATCCCATTCGAACCTGCAACCTGCCGCTAAACCAAGACAACATTGAAAAAGGAAAGTTCAGGGTTTGCTTAGAATACCACATTGGCAACTGCCTAGGGCCCTGCGATGCCCGACAAACCATGGAAGAGTATGATCAGCACATTTTTCAAATCAAACGCATTATCCGCGGTTATTATGGTGATGTGCTGCGCGATTTAAAACAAGAAATGTTGCAAAAAGCGGCACAACTGGAATTTGAGGCTGCCCATAAAATCAAGGAAAAAATAGAAGCCCTCGAAAGTTTCCAAACAAAAAATACCATTGTCCATCCATCCATCTCACACATTGACGTCTTTTCTGTGGTGTCGGATGACAACAACTCCTTTGTCAATTACCTCCAAATCATGAACGGTACCATTGCCATAGGATACAACATGGAATTGAAAAAGCGAATGGATGAGACGGACGAGGAGTTGATGGTTTTTGCCGTTACCCACATCAGAGAAAAATTCAAATCCAAGTCCATTGAAGTGCTCGTGCCCTTTGAGATTGATTGGCCTTGGGAGAAAATTAAACTCACCGTACCCCTGAGGGGAGATAAAAAAAAGCTCTTGGAATTGTCTGAGCGCAATGCAAAACAAAGTCTCTTGCAATCCCATAAGCAGATAGAACTGACCGATCCAGCCCGCCACACTGAGAGAATATTGTCCACTTTACAAAAAGACCTCCACCTGAAGGATTTGCCCAAGCACATCGAATGTTTTGATAACTCCAATATACAAGGAACCAATCCGGTGAGTGCCTGTGTTGTCTTTAAAGACGCCAAATCCAGTAAAAAAGATTACCGAATTTTCAATGTCAAAACTGTCCAAGGTCCCGATGATTTTGCCACCATGCGTGAAGCCATTTTTAGAAGATACCACAGGGTTTTAGACGAGAATGAACCGATGCCGCAATTGATCATCATTGATGGGGGAAAAGGACAATTGAGCGCAGCGATGGAGAGTCTTGCTGCGTTGAATTTGGTAGGAAAAGTTGCCGTCATAGGAATTGCCAAAAAGTTGGAAGAAATCTATTTTCCTGGGGATTCTGATCCGCTTTATTTAGACAAAAGATCAGAATCATTGAAACTCATTCAACAACTGCGGGATGAGGCACATCGATTTGGACTGTCCAAACACCGCAATCGACGGAGCAAAGAAGCGCTGCAAACAGAATTGACCCAAATTCCGGGATTGGGAATCAAAAGTGCCCAAAAGTTATTGATTCAATTTGGAAGTGTCGAAAACATCAAAGCCCAATCTGTGGATTCACTCATCAGCTGTGTATCCGCGCCGGTGGCCAAAAAAATTCACGGATATTTTCATGCTTTCAACCCTGAAACAGGGTCTGAGAAATGAGCAAAGCATTGTTAAAACAAGGTCAACTCCAATGACAGAGGAAATGACAGGGTTTTATCTTTGCATGAATGGAAAAATTTAGCCCAGAGCAAATCAAGAAATACAACAAACGCATCATTTGGATTGGAGCCAGTCCCGTTTTGTTGGTTTTACTCATTCTGCTCATCACCCTATTGAGTGGTCTTCCCAACGTAGAAACCTTGGCCAATCCAAAAGTTAGTTTGGCATCTTCCATCTATTCAGCAGATGGCAAAATGATTGGTTCCTACTTCAAGGAAAACAGAGCCGATGTCAAATTCAATGAAATCCCCAAACACGTTGTGGATGCGCTAGTGGCTACTGAGGATGAACGTTTCTACCAACACAGTGGCGTAGATTATTTAGGACTCTTTAGGGCCATGTTTAGCTTGGGGCAAGACGGCGGCGGATCCACCATCACTCAGCAATTGGCCAAGCAACAATTTACCAAGAATTTTGAGAAAGTAGGGAAAGTAAAGCGCGCCTGGCAAAAAATCAGAGAATGGATCATCGCTTGTAAATTGGAACGCCTCTACACCAAAGAGGAAATCATTACACTTTATCTCAACCAATACGATTTTTTAAATCAAGCCGTTGGAATCAAGTCGGCAGCACTGGTGTATTTTAATACAACTCCTGATAAACTAACTGTTGAGCAGGGGGCAATGCTCATCGGAATGCTCAAAAACTCATCCTTGTTTAATCCCGTAAAACGCGAAGAAAAAGTTACCAAACGCCGTGAAGTGGTTTTAAAACAAATGGTGAAGAACAACTACCTCACGGATCAACAATACGACAGTTTGCGGGTATTGCCATTGGGATTAGACTTCCAAAAGATTAGCCATACAGAGGGAATGGCTCCTTATTTCAGGGAGGTTTTACGATTAAAAATTCAAGAAATATTTGATGAAAAAGATGCGGATGGAAATCCCAAATATGTCAAGGCCGATGGAACGCCCTACAACATCTACAAAGACGGTTTAAAAATTTACACTACTCTTGATGCCAAGATGCAAGAGTATGGTGAATGGGCAGTTGAGGAGCATTTGAGCAAAGAGTTACAGAAGGCATTCACACAAGATTTAAAAACAAGAAGAAAAGAAAATTATCCGTTCTACAACGGTATCTCAGAAGGCGATCGCAAAAGCATCATGGATCAAGCATACAAACAAAGTGAACGGTATAAATTCCTAGCCGGGCACATGTGTCCTGAATGCAAAAGACCCAAAAACTATATTGTCAAAGAAGGCAAAGAATATGTCTGCGACACGGAGGCCGGGGGATGTGGCGAACATTGGGCTTCACACAATGAGTCTGAAATACAGAAAATTTTCCAGACCAAAACCAAAATGAAAGTATACACGCACAAAGGACCTAAGGATACCCTCATGAGTCCCTTGGATAGTATTGTATACCATAAGACCGTTCTTCATGCCAGCTTAATGTCCATGGACCCAAAAACGGGTCATATCAAAGCGTGGGTAGGTGGCATAGATTACAACTACTTCAAATACGACAACGTTTACCAATCACGACGTCAGGTCGGTTCTACTTTCAAACCCATCGTTTATGCAACAGCGCTGCGTATGGGTAAAAAACCTTGTGATCCCATTGTGGTGGCTTCTCCTTGTTTTAATCTACCCACCGGAGAGAGGTGGTGCCCACGTGGCGGAAGTGCAGGACGCTATGTCATGAATAAAGCCTTAGCCGCATCAGTCAACACCGTTGCTGCTCAGTTGATCAGTGATTATGGTGTGGATGCTGTGGTAGCTTTGGCCCGCAACTTGGGAATCAAAAGCGATATTCCAAGAACCTATTCCATAGCACTAGGGGTTGCACAGCTTTCCTTATATGAAATGGTTGGAGCCAACTCCGCCATGGTCAATCACGGCATGTACATTGAACCTACTTTCCTGTTAAGAATTGAAGACCGCAACGGAAATATGATTTACGAAGCCGACCCTCAAATCAGCCAAGCTTTGGATCCAAGCGTTTCATACGCCTTAGTGGACATGATGAAGGGGGTTTGCAATTTTGGGACAGCCGCAAGGATACGAAGCGGAAGACCCTATGGAAACTTGCGCTACCCATTGGCAGGAAAAACAGGTACCACACAAAGCAATACCGATGGGTGGTTCATTGGTATGACTCCTGACTTGGTCACTGGCGTTTGGGTGGGTGCCCAAGATCCCACCATTCGCTTCAGCAGCACCAACCTTGGACAAGGGGCCAATACCGGACTTCCCATTTTTGGTTATTACATGAACAAGGTGTACGCTGACCCCGACATCAAAATATCCAAAGGTGATTTCCCAAGACCGGCCAATTACGATACCCTGAGATTTGATTGCAACGTTCATGAACCAGATGCTATTTTTGCAGAAGACGTGTTCTCTGATGAAGGAGATGAAGATCTTTACAACAACGGAGAATTGTTCATGGGAGGAGCTGATTCAATATTAAAAAAATAAAAATGGGTTTTAATAAAGTTGTAAAAGATGCCAACGAAGCCTGTCAAGGCATTCAAAGCGGTATGACCCTTATGGTAGGTGGTTTTGGACTATGTGGAATCCCCGAAAACTGCATCAACGAATTGGTGAAAATGGGCGTCAATCAATTGACTTGTATTTCCAATAATGCTGGTGTTGATGATTTTGGATTGGGGCTCTTGCTTCAAGGAAAGCAGGTCAAAAAAATGATCAGTTCCTATGTCGGAGAGAATGTAGAATTTGAAAGGCAAATGCTTAGTGGTGAATTGGAAGTGGAGCTCATTCCTCAAGGAACCTTGGCTACGCGATGCATGGCTGCGGGCTATGGAATGCCGGCCATTTATACCCCTGCAGGGGTAGGCACAGAAGTAGCTGAGGGAAAAGAAACCCGCATTTTCAACGGAAAAACCTATCTCATGGAATATGCCTTTGATGCCGATTTTGCCATTGTCAAAGCCTGGAAAGGAGATGCCATGGGCAATTTGGTATTCAGAAGCACAGCACGAAATTTTAACCCCATGATGGCCATGGCGGGAAAAATAACCATTGCAGAGGTGGAGGAATTGGTGCCTGCCGGTGAATTGGATCCAGATCATATCCATACCCCAGGAATCTATGTCCACCGAATCTTTCAGGGAGAACGCTTCGAAAAAAGAATAGAACAAAGAACCACCCAAAAGCGCGTATAATCATGTTGGATAAAAATGGAATTGCAAAAAGAATTGCATTAGAAGTCAAAGACGGTATGTACGTCAATTTGGGAATTGGTATTCCCACCTTAGTAGCCAATTATGTGCCCAAAGACATTGAAGTTGTATTGCAATCAGAAAATGGTTTATTGGGAATGGGCCCTTTTCCCTTTGAAGGAGAGGAAGATGCCGATCTCATCAATGCTGGCAAACAAACGGTAACAACATTACCAGGCTCATCCATCTTTGACAGCGCCATGAGCTTTGGGATGATCCGTGCTCAGAAAGTGGATCTCACCATCTTGGGAGCCATGGAAGTGAGTGAGTTGGGGGACATTGCCAATTGGAAAGTTCCCGGTAAAATGGTAAAAGGAATGGGCGGCGCAATGGATTTGGTCGCTTCTGCCAAGAATATTATTGTCGCTATGCAACATTGCGATAAAGCGGGAAATTCAAAGTTGTTACCACAATGTACACTTCCCTTAACGGGAATCCATTGCATCAAAAAAGTAGTAACGGATTTGGGTGTGTTTGACATCAAAGATGGCGCATTCCATTTGATTGAACGGGCCCATGATGTGAGCATTGAAGAGATACAAGCCAAAACTGCAGGAAGATTGATTATTCCTGAAGTTGTTGGGGTGATACAATAGGCTCTTTCACTCTTCCATTGCAACTGCTTTTTGCTTATCATTGCAGTATGCGAAAAATGATTTTGTTTGTAGCATTCATTCAAACTGCTTGGATAAATGCACAACCCACCTTCCCGGTCAATGGCGCAAGAGAAAAAGAAGTGGTCTACACAGCCATTACTCATGCCACGCTCCACATCAATGACACAGAGATACTGAACGATGCTACCCTTCTCTTTCACATGGGTAGAATTGTCAGCGTTGGTCAAAATGTAGCCTTGCCCGCTGGTACAATGGTTTTGGACTACAGCAAAAAACACATCTATCCTTCATTTGTTGATTTATACAGCAACTATGGACAGCCAGCAGTGGAACAAGCATCGTGGTCACCATTTCCCAATCCTGAAAGAAACAGAAAAGGCGCTTTTGGATGGAACGATGCCATTCACGCTGATTATGCAGCCAGTTACCACTTCAACTATGATGAATCTGCTGCAAATCAGCTAATCAAAGCTGGAATAGGTGCCGTGGTTACCCACAGAAAAGACGGAATTATTAGAGGAACCGGTGCATTGGTTGCATTGGATGACAACGAGAATTTCGCCCTTCTTCAATCCAATACCTCTGCACATTATTCCTTTGAAAAAGGAAGCAGTAAACAAGACTATCCTTCCAGCCTGATGGGCTCCATTGCCCTCTTGCGTCAAACCTATTTTGATGCGGAATGGTACAAGGAACAAGGCATCAAACAAGAACGTAATCTTAGTTTAGAATCATTTCTTCAGCTTCAAAAATTTCCTTCCATTTTTGAAACAGATGACAAGTGGAATGCTTTGCGTGCTGATAAGATTGGGGATGAAATGAATGTTCAATACATCTTCAAAGGTTCAGGCAATGAGTACCAGCGCATCCAAGAAATTGCAGCCACCAAAGGGTCGTTCATCATACCCGTTAATTTTCCCGGGCCATATGATTTGATTGATCCTCTTTTGGCCCGACAAGTTCCTTTGGAAGAATTAAAGCATTGGGATTGGGCGCCAGCCAACGCATCTACCCTCAAACAAGCTGGGGTTCCTTTTGCATTCACTGCCGATGGTTTAGAGGATAAAAGTGCTTTTTTAAGTAACATTAGAAAAGCCGCCCAGTATGGATTGGATGAATCAGATGTCATCCGTGCTTTGTGTAAAAATCCGGCGCAATGGATCAATGTGTATGATCAATTGGGTAGCCTGGACAAAGGAAAATGGGCCAACTTCATCATCACCAACGAGCCATTGCTCTCTAAAAAATGTAAGATTGAAGAGAATTGGGTAATGGGGAAGAAACATGAGGTGAACGTAACCAAAGAGAATCCTTGGTTGGGCAGTTATACCCTACAAACAGCAGATAAAAAGGAAATTAAAATTGTTGTAGAAAACAAACCACAGGGCATCATCGCCACTTGGATTCAAGGTGCCGATACACTTTCCCAAAACAATACGGTAAAGACAGATGATTCTCGTATAACAGTTTCACTAACTCCCAAGAAGGATACATTGGGTATTGGTCAACAATATTTGAGTCTGCAGAAACTCAACAGTAGCGTAACGGGATGGCTTTTGATCACACAAAACGGAGACAGTAAAAACATAACCATTTCAGGTTCATTCACGCCAAAGTTAAAAGAGGAAGCCGATACGACATCAGAGGCCATAGAAGAATGGATTAATCCTCTCACTGAAATGACTTATCCTTTTGGTGCCTATGGAAGAACCAACTTGCCGGCTCAAGAAACCATCTGGATTAAAAACGGAACCTTATGGACCAACGAAAAAGAGGGCATCATTAAAGGTGATCTTTTAATACAAAATGGAAAAATCGCGCAAGTCGGTAAAGTAGTGGTCCCGTCCGGTTTAAAAGTCTCTACCATTGACGCCACTGGAAAGCATATAACTTGTGGAATCATCGACGAGCACAGCCACATTGCGCTCATGTCCGTGAACGAGCACGCACAAACGTCAAGCGCCGAAGTTGAAGAGTCTCGGGTGGTATGGCCTGAGGACATTGATATTTATCGCCAACTGGCCGGAGGGGTTACAGCTTCCCAGTTGCTTCACGGAAGTGCCAACGCTATTGGAGGACAGAGTGCTTTGATTAAAACCAGATGGGGTGTTAACCATGAAGAGATGCTGATAGAAAATGCTCCTGGATTTATCAAATTTGCTTTGGGAGAGAACGTCAAACACAGTAATGCAGGAGACTTCAATAATGTTCGTTTTCCACAAACACGAATGGGTGTTGAACAAGTTTACTTTGATCATTTCCACCAAGCACGGGAATACGGTAACGAATGGAAAAATTACAATTTGTCTTTAAAGTCAAAGTCAAAATTACCCAAACCCCGCATTGATTTAGAGAAACAAGCCTTACTCGAAATTTTAGAAGGCAAGCGATTCATTACCTGCCATAGTTATGTTCAGAGTGAAATCAATATGCTGATGCACATGGCGGATAGCATGGGGATTAAGATCAACACATTCACCCACATATTAGAGGGATACAAAGTAGCCGATAAGATGAAAGCGCATGGTGCAGCTGCCTCTTCTTTCAGTGATTGGTGGGCATACAAAATGGAAGTAAGGGATGCCATCCCATACAACGGAGCACTGATGCACAGAGAAGGCCTTGTGGTGGCTTTCAATTCTGACGATGCAGAGATGGCCCGCCGACTAAACCAAGAAGCTGCCAAAGCCATGAAATACGGGAACCTATCAGAGGAGGAAGCGTGGAAATTTGTAACCCTCAATCCTGCCAAAATGCTTCACTTGGACGAGCGCATGGGTTCATTAAAAGCAGGCAAAGACGCAGATGTTGTTATATGGAACAACAGTCCATTGAGCGTATATGCCATGGCTGAAAAAACTTTTGTGGATGGCAGATGCTACTTTGATAGAGAGGAGGATGGATTCCTTTATCAAGCAGAATGGAATGACAGAGAGACTCTGATGACAGCCATGCAGCAAGCCATCCTCAATGGTGAAACACCACAAAAACCAAAAGGAAGAAAACGTCGTCATTTCCATTGCGACAGCACCGGAGATTTGTATCACTTTGAAGAACATGACCATGAAAACCACCATTAATATTCTCAGCGTTTGTTTGATCCTGATCAGTTCCGCGGTTCAGGGTCAATATGCGCCAGCGCCGGCTCAAAACAAATCCATCTTGATCATGAATGCAGTGGCGCATTTGGGCAATGGACAAGTGTTAGAAAATGCAGCCATTGGATTCAAGAAAGGAAAAATAGATCTGGTGGCAGATGCCCGTACCATCCGATTGGCGCCTGACGCCTACGATGAGGTCATCTATGCCAGTGAACAACATTTGTATCCCGGATTCATTGCACCTGCCATCAATTTGGGACTAATTGAGATGGAAGCAGTACGCGCTACCAGTGATTTTTATGAAGTAGGAGATTACAATCCCCACATACGCTCACTGATTGCATTCAATACCGATTCAGAAATCTTACCCACAGTGAGAAGCAACGGAGTTTTGCTTACCCAAGTAACGCCCAAAGGAGGAACCATTTCGGGTACTTCGTCGGTGGTGCATTTGGATGCTTGGAATTGGGAAGATGCGGTAATCAGGGCCAACGATGGATTGCATGTCCACTGGCCCAATCCTTACCAAAGATCATCGGGCGGATTAGAGCTCAACAAAAGTTATACGGAAGAGGTGAACCAATTGGGTATATACTTTGAAAACTCACGCGCCTACTGCACCATGCCCAATCACAATGAAGTTGATCCCCGAATGGAAGCCATGTGTCCTGTTATTGAAGGAAAAGCCACTTGGTATGTTCATGCAGAAGATGAGCGTCAAATCACTGAGGCCATCGGATTCAAAGTAAAACACAACGTTCAAGAGATGGTCATTGTTGGCGGGTATGATGCCCCTTGGGTGGCGGATTTAATCAAAGAAAACAATGTCTCTGTTATGATTCCTCGGGTTCATAGCTTACCGCGTTTTTCAGGAGATAGAATTGACGCGCCTTTCACCCTCGCCAATCAATTGTATGAAGCCGAAATTCGTTTCTGTTTTCAGAATGCTGGAGACATGGAAGCGATGAATGCACGTAATTTACCCTTCTTGGCGGGAACAGCTGTTGGTTTCGGGCTGCCTTATGAAGCAGCGGTTCAAGCGCTAACTCTAGATGCTGCCAAAATCCTCAAGATTGACGCTCATTATGGCAGTATTGAATTGGGCAAAAGTGCCACATTTTTCCTTTCTGAGGGTGATGCCTTGGACATGAAAACAAATTACTTGGTTCGAGCTTTTATTGACGGAAGGGATATCACCATCCGCAACAAGCAGGTAGATCTTTATGAAAAATACCAACGCAAATACGGCCAAATTAAATAAGTGTCCTATCCTGCGTTAACGATACAGTGTTGATTATTCTCCAAGCCATTTGAATAATCAATGGCCTTCTGAATTTTCTTTGATATCGCTAATTAATACGCATGAACGTCATTGTACCTATGGCAGGCATGGGCAAACGCCTACGTCCGCATACATTAACCACCCCAAAACCACTCATCCATGTGGCGGGAAAGCCCATTGTCCAGAGATTGGTAGAAGAGATTTGCAAAGTGAGTGATCAAAAAGTTGAACACATTGCTTTTGTCACAGGAAGATTTGGAGAAGCCGCCGAAAAGCATTTGCTAGAAGTAGCTGCAACATTGGGGGCCAAAGGAAGCATCCATTACCAAGACCAAGCCTTGGGCACCGCTCATGCCGTATTGTGCGCGGCAGAACACCTAGAGGGACCAGTAACTGTTGCTTTTGCAGATACCCTTTTCAAAGCCAATTTTGAACTGGATCAAAATGCGGATGGTGTTTTATGGGTTCAAAAAATAGATGACCCCAGACAATTTGGAGTAGTTGTTACAGATGACAACGGGAAAATATTGGAATTTGTCGAAAAACCGCAGCAGTTTGTCAGTGACCTGGCTATGATTGGTATCTACTATTTCAAAGATGGTCAATGGTTAAGAAAAGAATTGCAATATTTGGTAGACCACAACATCACCAATGGAGGAGAATACCAATTGCCAGATGCCCTGCGCAACATGATGAAGCAAGGAGCCCTATTTACCCCAGGAACTGTAAATGACTGGATGGATTGCGGAAATAAGGCGGCTGTCGTAGAAACGAATCAAAAAATATTGGGCTATGAGCCTCAATACGCCCAAACACAAAACCTAGGAGAGAACAGCCAAATCATCCCACCATGCTACATCGCAGATGATGTAGTGCTAAAAAATGCAGTTATTGGCCCGTACGTATCTCTCGAAAAAGGAGCTAAAATCATCAATAGCAAAATAGAAAACGCCATCGTCAATGCGCAAACCGTCATTGCCGAATGCAACATTGAAAATGCAATGATTGGATCTCATTGCCATATCAGACATTACAATGGCGATTTAAACTTAGGTGACTTTTCAACCATTGGAAACATTGAATAGAATTGGGATACATATCATCACCATTCTCCTTCTGATTTTTAGCAGTTGTGCTAAAAAGCAAAACAGTATTTTTCTTTCCAAAGAAAAAGCCAAAGAAGCCAATGATCACTTCTTCAAAGGCATTGAATTAAAAAACAATGGCAAATGGGATGCTTCTGTAAAAGCTTTTGAAGATTATCTTTTGATTCTTCCCAACGAGCCCTCAGCGCACTATGAAATTGCCCGCATCCAAAGAGAGCAATTGCTCATGCCTGAGATGGCGCTAAACCATGCCAAACAAGCAGTTGTGTTGGATAAAAATAACAAATGGTATGGCCTAGAATATGCACGCTGCTTGGGCGCCAATAACCAATGGACACAAAGCACCAAACAATATCAATTGTTGACCAAACAAGATCCCTCTTGGACGCTTCCGCTGATAGAACTATCCGAGATTTGTTCAAGAAACGGAGAAATAAGACAATCCATTGAAGCGTTGGATCAATTGGAAAAAATCAATGGAATTGACCCATACATTTCAAGGCTCAAACAAGAACTTTATGTGCAATTAAAAGATTTGGATGCCGCAGGATTTGAATTAGAGAAATTGGCATTGCAATTTCCCGAGGAAGCTGAGTTCACGATACAAGCTGCTGAATTTTACCTCGGTATCAACGCCAATCAAAAAGCGCTGAATATCATCAATAAAAATCCGCACACTCCTCAGAGCCAAAAAGCCTTTCTTGAATACAAAATACTCTCAAAAGATCCAAAGTCGCATCCGCAAGATATTCTGATAGCTCTGGACAAAGCGCTAGATTCACCTGACATTAAAATTGACCAACGCATCAATGCACTCGCCCCATTTGTTTACAATGAAAACATTCAAGACCAATGGAAAAAAACCATTGAAAGCTGCATTGAGAAGAACATCACTTTCTTTCCTCAAGAAGCCAAGGCCCATTCGCTCGCTGGCGACTTTTACTCACTGAATAACGAGAACAAAAAGGCACTTACAGCTTACCAAAATACAGTAGCACTTGATCCTTCCAAAAAAGTGGTGTGGGCTGCACTGCTTGGAATCTATGAAATAGACAATACACTATCGCCCACCGAGTATTACGATCTTGCGCAAGAAGCCTATAACCTATTTCCCTTTGCTGCTGAATTTAGAAAAATGGCTGCACAAGCGCTTTTTCGACTAGGTGAATTACAAACATGCATTGAGGAATGCAATGCGGGCTTGGCCGTTGTTCTTGATGACCCCAATATCGAATCAGAACTCCATCTTATGAAGGTGTTCTGTTTTGCCGCATTGGGTGATAAAAAAAATGCCAGTGCACAAGGATTGAAAATGATGAGCAAAAAAAATATCATGGGAACCTCTTCTGTTATTCAACTCGGTTGGATGAACGAGTTCTTTGGGCTGCAAATTTCTGATATTCAAGAGCAAATGATTGTCCTCATCAATAACCAAATAGCGGGTAGCAATATCGCCCTTCACGCTCTTCAATTGCGAAAAGGAGAAAAAATCGCAGAATCTGAATTTGACAAAAATAGTTTCTTTGATGCGCTCAATGCGGCGCTGTATTTTACAGAAAAGAAAGACAACAACACTGCCTGTAAATTTCTATCTGAAGCCAAAAAAGATATGCCCTTTAATGTTTGGCTCAACCAAATCAATCCCGAATGTCCTTAAAATCCGTATCCCTCATATTGTTTTCTATTGTCCTCATTACCGGATGCCGACCCACCAAAAGTGTAGGAGAGGTTGATAACAACATACGTCCCAAGCCTGCCATGATGGTGCTAAAACAAAATGAAAAAAGTTGGGAGAAATACAAGGAGTTGGGAATGAAAATAGAGGGGTATACATTGAATAAGGAAGACAATGTTGACTTTAAAGCCAATGTAAGGATCAAGAGTGACAGCGCCATTTGGATGACAATCTCACCTGCCTTGGGTATAGAATTAGCAAGAGTTTTGGTTCTGCAAGACAGTTTGAAGGTACTCTCCAAAATACCGGACAACAAATTTGTTTATATCTCTGATATTGCTGCTTTAGAGGATTTCCTGCATTTTGATTTGGACTTGGAGGATCTAGAAAATCTGATGGCGGGAAGACCCATCGGCATAGATCATGTTGGCGGAAAATTCAAATCTGATGTAGAGGACAACCAATATCTCATTGCTACTCGATACAAGCGCAGAATTAAAAAATCCATGGCCATCCTGCAACAAAGCAATGACAGCTTGGATACCGAACCTGAAAAAGGAAAAAACAGAGATAAGAGAAGACAGCAAAGACTAGAGGAAGATGGTCTTATTCTCTCCAAATATTGGTTTGACCCGCTATTTTTTACTCTAAACCGATGCGTGTTTCAAGACCTAATGAACAACAGAGAAATTGAAATAAAATACAATGTCTGGCATGTAGAAGAAAGTGTTGAGGGTGGACCTCTTTACCCAGAAGCAGTCGAGGTAACCGTTAAAGACAATGATAAGCAATTTGTATTTGGGTGGAGCGTTAATAAATGGGTCACCGATAGAACATTTGAATATCCCTTCGAAATTCCGGAGGGTTATGAAGTGAAAAAGAAATTATGAAAAAAGTCATTCACCTCTTTATCATTTTCTCTAGTATCGCAGCAGGCGTGTTGATGAGTCAATGGATGTTGGCTCAAAACAAAAAAGAACTGCTCAAAACACAAAGAGATGAAATAACAGCCAAGATCAAAGAAACCAAGGCGCTTATCGCAGATTCTGAGAAAAAACAAAAACTCACGTCCAATCAAATCGCTATGCTGAATGAGCAAATCAGCTACCGAGAGAAAATGATTGAAAACATTGATGGTGAGCTAGGTCAATTGGACGTTACCATACAACAAGAACAAAATCAAATTGAGCAACTAGAGTTTCAATTGGAATCGCTGAAATCAGAGTATGCCAAAATGGTTTACCAAGCCTACAAGAATCGGAGCACCTACAACAGCATCGTCTTTATATTAAGTGCAGAGGACTTTTATCAAGCCTACAAGCGCTATAAAATCATGCAAGCCCTATCAGAGGGGAGACAAAAACAGGTAGAAATTATACAGGAAACTGAACAATCATTGAAAGACAAAATCAATGCGTTAAAGTACAGTCGACATGAAGCGCTGACACTAAAAAAAGAACAGGAGGTGGTCAAATCAGAAATAGACCAAGACAGACAAACTCAACAAGAAAAGCTGGGAAAACTAAAGAAAGAAGAGGGTAAGCTCCGTGCGCAAAGCAAAAAACTCGACGGAGATCGAAAAAAACTCAGCAATAAAATACAAGACATCATCAATAAAGAGTTGGCGGCAGAGCGAAAGAAAGAAGAGGAGAAGGCAAAAAAACTACTAGCGGTCACTTCCACAAAAAAATCTGAATCCCCAAAGACTGAATCCCCCAAGGCCCCTGTAGCGACAAAAACAGAAACAAAGTTGACCAACGTAACATTGGCCCCTGAAGTAGTGGCCTTGAACAGCAACTTTGAAACAAACAAAGGGAATTTGCCATGGCCTGTATCACAGGGGACCATCACTTCTCGATTCGGAAAACACAATCACCCTAGCTTGGACGATATTGTATTAAACAACAATGGAGTAGATTTCACTACCAAACAAGGTGAAAATGTTCTGTGTGTATTCGGCGGGAAAGTAACTTCTGTTTTTAGCATACCTGGCGCGGGATACAACATCATTGTCACCCACGGCACATACAAAACAGTATATTCAGGTTTGTCTCAAGTCAGTGTCAAAGTAGGTGACAAGGTCAACGCCAAACAATCATTGGGCAATGTCGGAATGACGGATGATGAAGCTGTTTTGCATTTTGAATTGTGGTCTGTGAATAGCACCAAAGGAACTGCCCAAAACCCTGAATCCTGGATCAAAAAGAGGTAGCTTCCAAACTACGATTACCGCTTAGACCTCCGGTATGGAGTACCAAAACGTTTTGGCCCTGCATTTCCTTCAGTTCACCTTGCGATAATGCATACGCCATTTTTGCTGAGTAAACACGATCCCAAAATATTCCTTTGCCCTCTTCTTCCCTTATCCAATCTACCAAAGAAGGCTTGATTTTACCAAATCCACCCCAGCGCTCATCCCCATACACACGCAACCGCTCCATCGTATCTGAAACAACTTCCGCGTCTTGAAGAACCCAAAATAATTTCTGACGAACCATCTCTCGCATTTCCGCTTCAGACATTTTCAAAGCAAAAAAGGCGTGAATTCTTTGCGACTTTGAGGCCAGCAAAAGACCTGCTGTCGTTGTACCTGTACCCGCGCACACACAAACATCACTGTACGTTTCCATTTCACTCGATGTCAACATCTCCATACATCCCATTAAACCCAAGTAATTGGCCCCTCCTTCGGGAATAAAATAGACATTTGGATAATGATCATGCAGCCAAACTTTGAAATCTTCTGTCCCCCTTTCGTCATACAATGCTGTGTCCAAACATTCCAACAACATTCCCCATTCTTCGCACTCATTCATCACCGGTGTAGGTTGTTCTTTGTGCCAATATCCCCTCACCAATCCAATGGATTTTAATCCCTTTTGCTGGGCATATTGAGCGGTCGACAACAAATGATTGCTCCAAGCCCCGCCCATAGTAACAATGGTATCAAACCCTTTCTGAATGGCATCTTGCACATTGTACATGAGCTTAAAACGTTTGTTTCCCGACTGCCATTCTGGTAAATCCCATGCTTGTCGAAGTGTGTATTGCGGCTCCAAATCTGCTGATTCAAACAACAACGATTGGTATTTCCACTGAACCGATTCCATTTTTATATGTTGTTTAACGCACTAATGTATTATTTTGCTGATCATGTCCAACAACCGAAACATACCCCGAGAGGAAGGAGATTACTACTACACAGAGGAGGGGTACATCGTTTTCACAGAGCAATACCATCTGAAACGTGGCCATTGCTGCCAAAGCGGTTGTAAACATTGTCCTTATGGTTTTGATAAAAAAACAGGCAAAATCAAAAAGAAATAACTACCTCGTTTCGTCTAAGATTTCCAAAACTGTTCTAAATGCTGCGCAATGCTGTCCAAACTTTTCATTGTGGTCGGCTTGGAGCTGGGGAGCAAACGAATTGCGATAATGTTCCAAATCTTGTGCGCTCCTACAAACGTATTGGACCGCGTAGGTGATGCCTCCCTCCTCAAAATCCAATACTCTACATATTCTATTCTCCAAAAACATCCCTGTTGCCATCACGTCTGGTATGTGCACTGATTTCATCCAATCCAACCAAGCCTCGTGAGCAGATTCATCCACTGAAACGGTGACATTGTATAACACTTTATTCATTTGTCAAAAATGAGGCATCTTGTTGTACCATCAAAGATTATATTTGTGACAAAGTAAAAAATATGACTGGCATTCTACACCTGCATTCTTTTCTGCGCTATGTCGCAGTAATTTTAATCATTTGGACCATCGTTCATGCATACATGAACATGAAAAACAAAGACGCTGCACCCAGCAAATGGTCGATGTTGAGCATGATGGTATTGCACACCCAATTCATTTTGGGATTGATACTTTGGTTCCAAAAATACTCCGCAGTTTCCGGCACTCCTGAAATGAAATTGGCTGAAAATCGCTATTTTATCATGGAACACTCCGTGATGATGTTGATCGCCATCGTATTGATTTCAGTAGGACATATCAAAGGAAAAAAAGCAATGGATAGTGCTACTCGGTACAAAACCATCTTCCGTTTCTTTTTAATTGGCTTCATCATCATGATGGCAATGATTCCATGGCCTTTCCTATCTTTTGCCCCATACCGTGGTTGGTTCTAATATGAGATTATTGATTTTATTGGCATTCTCTCTTGTTGTCTTTTCATGCAACAATGGAAATGCCCCGCAACAAACAGCTGCTGCAAACGGTAAAGATATTTATACCACACGCTGTGCAGGTTGTCATGGGTTAGACGGTCAATTGCAATTGTCCGGAGCCAAAGCGCTTCCCGCATCGACTTTGAAAAAAGAAGAGGTGGTGAATCAAATCCAAATGGGAAAGGGCAATATGCCTCCTTTTGGTGGACGATTATCTCCTGAGGAGATCAAAGCCGTGGCAGATTATGTCATTCAAATGCGCCCTCACTAATCCATGGCCAAATTAGTCTCTACTGCCAAACCACAAGAAACCTGTGTTCTTGTTGGTATCATTACCCAAATTCAAACCAGAAGATTACTGGAAGAATATCTAGACGAATTGGCCTTCTTGGCGGAAACCGCCAATGCCTTAACCTTAGAAAGATTTACGCAGTCCCTCCCCCATCCCGATTCTAGAACTTTTGTAGGAACCGGAAAAATTGAGGAAATCAAAAACTACGTGCACGAGCACGATGTGGACATGGTGATTTTTGATGATGAATTGGCACCGTCCCAACTGCGCAATCTGGAGCAAATTTTCAATATTGAAGACAAGAAAGTAAAAATACTCGATCGGAATAATCTCATCTTGGACATCTTTGCCCGCCGTGCCCGCACCGCCCATGCCAAGGTGCAAGTGGAATTGGCCCAATACCAATACTTGCTGCCTCGATTGACAAGAATGTGGTCTCACTTGGAAAGACAAAAAGGAGGGATCGGAATGCGTGGTCCTGGTGAGCAAGAAATTGAAACCGACCGACGCATTGTCCGTGACCGCATTTCTTTTCTCAAAAAAGAATTGTCTGTTATTGATCGACAAAAGAAAACGCAACGCAGCAACAGAGGCGATTTGCCCCGTCTTGCTCTGGTAGGCTATACCAACGTTGGAAAATCTACCTTGATGAATACCTTGAGCAAGAGTGATGTTTTTGCAGAGAACAAATTGTTTGCTACGCTCGATACTACGGTTAGAAAAATTGTATTAGAAAACAAACCTTTTTTGCTCACAGACACCGTAGGTTTCATCAGAAAATTGCCCCATGACTTGATAGAATCTTTCAAGTCCACCTTGGATGAAGTAAGAGAGGCCGATATTTTGATCCACGTTGTAGATGTTGCTCACCCTCAATTTGAAGACCACATCAAAGTGGTCAATGACACCCTAAAAGACATTCATTGCGGGGATAAAAAAACTTTATTGCTCTTTAATAAAATGGACGCTTTTCATCCAGAACACGATGAAGCGAGCCTAGAAGAACCATTAACCAAAGAGGAAACCTTGTTGTATTTAAAGAAAACATGGATGGCCAAAATGCAATCGGACGTTCTTTTCATCTCAGCTCAAAATAAAATCAACTTGGACGAGCTAAGAGACTGGATTGTCCATCACATCTGATCAAACCGCGTCATCGCCCTTTTTCATCTTGATATCATTAACAAAAGTCTTGATCTTTTGCTCATCCTCAAGTTTGCAGACCAACAGCGTATTGCCTGAGTCTACTACGATGTAACCATTTAATCCATGCAAAACCACCTGCTTGTTTTCCGGCATGTGTACCACATTGTTGCTGCAATTGTATAGGCTAACATTTTTCCCAACCACACCATTGCGGTGTTCATCGTGCTTGAGATGTCCATGCAATGATCCCCACGTACCCAAATCGCTCCAACCAAAATCACTCAAAACCACATTGACATTCTTGGCCTTCTCCATGATGCCATAATCAATGCTAATGTTTTCACAAGCTGCATACATGCCATTGATAAAGGCCTGTTCTTGGTCTGTTCCATATACAGATTGTCCCTCCAAAAAAGCTTTGTTCATGTCGGGTAAAAACTGCGCAAATGCCGAAACAATCGCCTCTACTTTCCAAATGAATATACCGCTGTTCCAAGAGAAATCACCACTGGCCAAGAAATCCTTGGCCAACTCCAAATCAGGCTTTTCCGTGAAGGTCTTCACTCGTTTTACGCGGTCGTGAATGGCGGCAGCATCATCCGCCCATTGAATGTAACCATATCCGGTATCAGGACGGGTGGGTTTAATCCCCAAGGTAACGAGTTGTCCTTTCTCTGATTGATCGAAAGCTATTTGAATGGTTTCTTCAAAAGCATTTGTATTTAAGATCAAGTGATCTGAAGGTGCCACCACCATTCGAGCATTGGGATTAGATGCTTGAATCCTATGCGCTGCATAAGCCACACAAGGGGCAGTGTTGCGCATAAATGGTTCACACAAGATTTGATTGGGGGCCAACTCAGGCAATTGCTCTTGCACCAAAGCGCGATAACGCTCATTGGTTACAATAAAAATATTCTCAGTGGGGCAAAGTGTTTTGAAACGGTCAAAGGTTTGCTGGATCAATGTTCTACCTATGCCTAAAATATCATGGAATTGCTTTGGGAAAGCCGTGCGACTCATGGGCCAAAATCGTGAGCCGATTCCACCTGCCATGATTACACAATAATTGTTCTTGTTCATTGCTTAATAAAGGTACAAAAGTAATACATCCCCTTGTTTGGGATGATCATAGAATCGTCAGGATTCTGATATCTCCTTGACGGTGGATTTGCCAAGTAATGGGCGATTCATAAAAGGGCTCTCCCAATTCGGGCCATTCAATAAAATGATAGTCTGCGCTGTCCAGCATGTCTTGAAACCCAATCTCCATCAGCTCTTCAGTGTCCTTTATGCGATAGAGGTCATAATGATGGATTTTCTTACCTGCAGGTGTATGGTATACGTTACAAATACTGTAGGTCGGACTGCTCACCTCTGAAACGCCCAACTGTTTCAGCAGATGGGCAATGAGTGTTGTTTTTCCAGTGCCCATTTCCGCATTCAAGAGGACTACAGCCCTGTCAGGAAGTTGCTCCAATAATGTCTGCGACACTTCATTGATTTCATCCAAGGAATACTCCAATCTCATCATTTGGCTTGCAATACAACAAAGGGAATCAACACTTCTTCCAAACTGATTCCCCCGTGTTGAAAGGTGTTGCGGAAGTGGGTCACAAAATGGTTGTAATTGTTGGGGTAAACAAAATAGCCTTTGGACTTGGCAAAAACATAGGAGCTACTCAATTGTGGTCGTGGCAAATGCGCTGCGGCAGGATCCTTCACCTCAAAAACATCTTTGGCATGATAATTCAAATTTTTTCCAACCTTGTATCTTAGGTTTGTGTTGGTGGCCTTGTCTCCCACAATCTTGATGGGGTCCTCTACGCGCACAGTTCCGTGGTCTGTGGTGATGATCACACGCGCCTTTTGCTCCGCCATCTTCTCTAACATCTCGCGCAAAGGGCTATGCTCAAACCACGACTTGGTCAAGGACAAATATGCTGGTGTGTCCTCGGCCAACTCTTTGATCACCTCCATCTCACTGCGAGCATGGCTCAACATATCTACGAAGTTGTATACAATGACATTCAAATCATTTTGCTTCAAATTGGAAATTTGATCCACCAATTTTTTACCAAACTGATTCTGTACCACTTTATGGTAACTGGTCTTAACGTTCATTCCCAAACGCTTCAATTGCGCCTGAAGGAAATCGTGCTCATGTTCATTTTTAGAACCCTCCTCATCTTCCTCTTTCCACCATTGGGGATGCAACTTTTGCATCTCAGAAGGCAGCAATCCCGAAAACATGGCATTGCGGGCATACATGGTGGCAGTGGGCAAAATGGAATAATAAATGTCCTCTTCTTCCGTGCGGTAAAGGTCTTTCAAGAAAGGAGCGATGATCTTCCATTGATCGTAACGCAAATTGTCAATCACCACCCAGTACAAGGGTTGCCCAGGTTGAACCAAAGATTTTATTTTCTTATTGAATAGTGTGTGCGACATTACGGGCGCTTCCACTTTGGCGTTGATCCAGTCCAAATAGCGCTGCTCGTAAAACTTGACAAACTGCTGATTGGCCTCAATCTTTTGTGTTTGCAAAATTTCCTTCATGGATTCTTCATTGGTCTGAGACAACTCGGTTGTCCAATAAACCAATTTTTTCATGAATTCTTTCCAGCCATCCGCAGACATGCTTTGGCTCAACTGCATGGAAATTTCCCTGAACTCTTGACGGTAATCCTGCGTAGTTTTTTCTTGAATCAAGCGTTTTTCATCCAAATTTTTCTTGATACTCAAAAGAATCTGATTGGGATTCACCGGCTTGATCAAGTAATCGGCAATCTTAGACCCAATGGCGTCTTCCATGATGTGTTCTTCCTCGCTCTTGGTGATCATCACAACAGGCAAATCAGCATCTTGTGTTTTAATTTCCTGCAAGGCCTGTAATCCGGAGATTCCCGGCATATTCTCATCCAGAAAAACCAAATCAAAATGACGCTCCTTGACCAAGGACACCGCCTCTCTGCCGTTGTTTACTGTTGTTACATCATATCCCTTCTGCTCTAAAAACAGCACATGCGGTTTGAGCAATTCAATCTCATCATCCGCCCACAAAATCTTTGGTTTCATTGGGTTCATCAACGCAAAGGTAGGGGGTTTATTGCGCCACAAACCACTTGCGCACCTCACGTGTCATGGGGGCTAAGCTCAGGTGGTCACTAACTTCTGCTGCGTTGCGCACGCTGCCGTCTTTCATTTTGATCAATATGATATCCCCACTTTGACTGTAAGCCCTATTGGCCGCCTCTCCGGTCATAACAAAGTAAGATGCCTCATGGAGCGATATGTTCTTGGATTCTGCAACGGTTGCGATGCGCTGTTGCAAATCTTCTAATGTGATGGGCTGGGTATGAATTTGTATTTTAAACAACTTTCGCTGCACCAATTTTTGAGAGAGTTCGCTTAGTACCACATCCTCATGGTGTTGCCACACTTTTAAAGCACTGAGGACATCTTGGTCGTCCAACTCCAAAAAAGTAGACAAGGCCAAGGGGTGTTCAAAGAAGGTTTGTTTGGTAAAATTCTGTTGTAAAAAGAAAGACAAAGCAGGTGTGCTCCAAACGGAATGTCCGTGTTCTACCAACTCCTTAGCGCGTTTGAGCACGTTGACCAACATGAACTCGGCACTCAAAACGGTTTTATGCAAATACACTTGCCAGTACATGAATCTTCTGGCAACGATAAACTTCTCAATGCTATAAATCCCCTTCTCCTCTACCACCAACTGATTGTCCACTACGTCCATCATTTTGATAATGCGCTCGCTCCCAACCTGTCCTTCAACCACACCTGAGAAAAAACTATCTCGCGCCAAATAATCCAATCGGTCCATGTCCAACTGTGAACTGACCAAGCTGTGCATGAATGGCTTGGGATATTGGTTGTTAAATATGTCAATGGCCAACTGTAAACCCCCATTCAAATCGCGGTTCATTTGGTCCATCAAGCCGGCGCTGATATCCTCATGGTGTACCCCACCCACGATACTGTGTTCCAACGCGTGACTGTATGGGCCGTGGCCAATATCATGCAAAAGAATAGCCGCCAAAAGACCCTCTTCCTCAGCTTTGTTAATTTCCACTCCACGCACGCGCAATTCATCAATGGCGTTTTGCATCAAGTGCATGGCACCAAGAGCATGTTGAAAACGATTGTGAATGGCACCGGGATAAACCAAATGGCTCAAACCCAACTGACTGATGCGACGCAAACGTTGGAATGCAGGATGATTGATGAGTTGAAAAATAAACGGATGGCGAATGGTGATAAAACCATAAACGGGATCGTTGATTATTTTTCGGAATAGTTGAGTCATACAAATTGCAGTTACCACTAATCTTTGGGGACTTACAAGAATAAGTGCCAAAAATGTGATTTATTTCACAAAAGTAGTACTTATCCCTGTCAAAAAGTTAAGGGACGTCTTTCGGTTTCCGCTTTCCATTTCACTCTTTCCGTCCTCCGCTTTTCCATGGACGAATATCCATTGGCGCTGCAGCGTCCCGCTTTTCACTTTCCGCTTACCCTTGGGCGAATATCCATTCGCCCCAATGCGGGTTCCACTTTACCAAGCATATGTCACCGTCACATCCACGGAGATGTCCCCTGAAGTGAAGGTGAGCACATTGGGAAAGAAGGTGCCGGATTGGTAGGGTTTGAAGGGGAGAACGCCTATTTGATCGTCTGGATTAATGAACGTTCCGCCATCGTTGTCAAACAATACAATGTTGTAGGTCATGGTAGGGTACAAAATATCAATCGGTGTGGTTGGATTGAAGCTGTAGGAGGCTGTATTTTCCGCATCCTCAAAGTAGGTGGTAGCGCGCCAAATCTCGTTGGTGGTGTTTTCTCCGGTGACCACAACATACATATCTGCCCCACTTCCGATGTCCCATTGACTGCCATTGGGATCGTTGGCGTTAAAATTATTGACGGTTATTTTAGAGATGGTCATTTTCACGGGAGGCTTCTCCACGTCGCAATTGCTGCCGGTGTAACCCTCCTCGCAGGTCTTTTGACAGCTGTTCATCGACAATCCGGCAAGGATCACGAAAAGAAAAGAAAAAATACGGTTCATATAAAAATGGTTTGGAGTAAAAATAGAAAAGGATTTGCTTTTGCGATAAAAAAAATCCCCACATGGGGGATTTTACTCGAAAACAAACAACAAAACACTCACGATTTTGCTTGCCTCTTCAAATTGCTTTGGTTTTTTAGAAGAAATCAAATCCAGAAACCCCTGAGGATTTCTGGATTGAACTAAAAACTAAACTGTTCTTCAAAATTTTAAGGTAACAACTCAACATTGATACAACCACCATCTTCAATTTTCACACTTCCTTCCCACCAGATATCTCCATCTTCATCTACCACTTTATAGGGAAGCGTTTTTGAATCTTCTTCATCCAAATCTACATCTTCAGATACTGCACCACCTTCACCGCAGGCAGGTTGGCCCGATGAATACACATTAGCAGAAGAAGATCCTATTACTTCACCATCCAAATAATAAGTGAAGGCAGTTACTCCAAGCAATGCCGCTTCATCAGGAATCTCAGATCCATACCAGAATGTTACTTTACCACTGGTCTCTTTATTACAAGAGCTCAGAGAGGTCATCAACAGAATTGACGCTGTTGCCAATAAAAATAAACTTGTTTTTTTCATGTTATTTTGGTTTTAAATTATTTACAATTAAGCTCTATATTCATTTCACTTTCCGTAGCTAAATGCCCTCCATATATCATGTCAACTTGCATAAATAATGAACCATAGGGTAGAAACGCCCAAGGAACATCCAACCACCCACCTACGGTATTCTTAATGGGCAACATTAACTCTTTGGTTTCACAGCCAGGGGCTGAGATTCGAATCAAACCATCCAAATCATTGCGTTTAATAACCAACAACTGATTCGTTCTTCCCAACACTGTCATGTTTACCTTTACCTCCGCATCTTGCTTGCAGTTAAACTTGATTTTCTGCTTTGATCCATGAAACAAAACTCCACAGGAAGACAAAATCAATGGCGTGAATAGCATCAACCCTATTCTCAAATTACATCTACTTTTCATTTTTCAATCATAAATTTTTCTCGAAAAAAACCCTTCAACTCCTTAAACCACAGCCCAATTAAAATGGGTAAAACAACAAAAGACATCTTATTGAAATGACTAGCCTCAGCAAAGTCCAGATGAATTAAGTGCTGAATCGCTCTCGTAATGCCGCAGCCATAACACGTTGTATCAAAAAACAACACGGAAATACACAGCGACTGACCCTGATCAAAAAAATCTGCGGGTAGGATAATCAAAACCAATGGAAGAAATATCAATCCCACCCGCAAGAATTTTCGGAAAATTTCCCTATGCACTTTTTCTAAAAAGTCTTATCGTATTCTCCGCCATTGGGCTTCAAATCTCCAGTGATGATCATGATCAAATCAATTAATGCCCAAATTCCGCAACCCCCGAGGGTTAATAATTGAATGATTCCAATTCCGGTGTAACCCAAATAAAAGCGATGAATCCCTAAAGCTCCAATGAAGAAGCATATGAGTAGCGCTACTATTTGACTTTTGCCTCCGGAGGGTTTTGCAACCATTGATGCCTCTGCTTTTACTTCAGTGACTTCTTTTTGCTGAAAATCCGCAACCTTTAAGGCTTGTGTCGCAGGATTAAACCTTTTTACAGTAGCTGATGAAAATTCACCCGTTGCTATTCTCTTGTCACTCTGTGTAATTGTTAATTCAACACTTTCATTAATAGAGGCGGATTCTGATGACGCATACTCAGCTGCAAATACCTCTTGTGACAACTCAACCTCTGCATTCAAAAGTGCTGATTGTTTCTTGGATTTGTTGATATCCAAAGAGCCATTGGATTTGCTCCCAAACCAATCCACATAATATCCCTTGGAATAAACACATTTCTGCATGGTGCAAGAAGAAAGAAACATGGATACAAGTACCCCGAATACAAAAAACTTTTTAGCTGTTTTCATTTTTATTTTGGTTTAAAGGTTTTTTATCTGCGCAAAACATCCGTTGTTCCAATCCCCTCTTTCGATCAATCACTCCCTATCATTGGATATTGTTCTAAAACACAAACATAAAACAAATTTACACATTTTACACATTTTTGGATATTAACAAAGGGTAAATAATATACACAAGTGTATATTTTAGGAAACATTTTTTGTTGCTATTTTGACGTGTGAAAAAACATGTCGGAAAACAGCTGGAGGACGCCGTTAGGGCATCAGAATGGAGCATTACGGCTCTAGCGCAAAAGCTGAACCTTTCACGAAAAACCATTTACAATTACTTTGAAAATCCTGATCTAGAAGAATACATTGTAAAACGCTTTGAGCATGTTTTACACGTTTATATCCTGCAGGGCAACAATGAAAATGGGTCAGTACAGGAAACTACCCCCATACACCATCAATACCACACTGAAGGATCCGCACAATTTTGGAAAGACAAATACTTGGATCTTTTGGAGAAATATACCGCGCTGTTGGAGAAATCTGGTTGAAACGGGCCTACTTCAAACGTATTTTTTCAGGAATTTGAATCCTCTTACCATCCTGCAAAGCCACAATAAATGCATCCTTATATCCCAAGCCCTTAACCTGCTTCAAAGCAATTAATGCCGAATTATACTTAGGGAAAAATCCAACTGTATAACGATACACACCCTCTGATTTGTATTCTTTTACAACCGGTGCAAAATTCTCATAAAAGTTTACAGGAATAGGCTTCCTAAATGCCCCCACTTGAATCACATAAATCAATCCACTCGGGTATTTGATGTTCTCTGCAAAAACTGCGTCCTCATCAATTGAAGGATTCTTAAAGGTTTTGAATACAACTTGCTTTAATGTATCAGGTAACTGTGCACCATACTGCATCAGATAATTATAAGAATTAACGGGAAACACCTTCTGAAAAAATTTTTGGGAGTTGTATCCTTTAAGCCTGTATGCTTTATCCTCTCCCTCTTCAAACCTCACCTCATCCTGATCAGCATTTCTATTTACATTGAGCGAGTCAGTCTGATAAAGATCCTTTACCGGATATTCCCCGAATGCCTTTCTCATTCCTGAACAAATTTCCCAACCTCTAATGTATAACTCTGAAGCAAAAAACTCTGAATTGAGTTTCCTCCTCAATGGCAAACCATTGACCATCAATGGGTCTTTAGAATTAACCTGCATTGGGACCCGATCCTTTGCCAACATATAGTCCGCCAATTCAATGTACTTCAGAACAACAGGTTTTAGTGTATCATGACAAGTCAGATAACAATCCATAATCAACTTCTTAGATCGTTGAAAATTGAAACTAGAGTAAAACAACAATTTCTTGCGATTCAAATACTCATATTCCAATAATTCCAAGTCCAACGCACCGAGCCGCTGATCATCTTCCTTTGTTCTTTCTTTTTTGTATTTAATATCCATGAATGACGCCTCAGCTGTCAGAATCTTTTTGAACATGATTAACTGTCTACTCAATTCTGTATTCTCACGCATCCAACGTGTTATATAATCATCATTGTGCATGATAAAATCAATCTGGTCCTTCCCCTCCTCTATAATATTAGAGGCTGAGTCTAAAACAATTTCCTGATAATATTGAGACTTAAAATGCTCATCCAATAATAACCTTCCTGATGTCTCATCTATTTTTACTGAATCCAATTTTGTTTTACTATTATTTTCTTCATTCCAATCTTTGGATACTCTTTTTCCAAGGTCAACATCCGAAAAATTTAATGAATCACTCCTCTGAGGTTCTCCTTGCTTAAGCGGAGTCTTCAAAGAATCCTGACCCTCTGAACTAGTTTGTCCCTCAACATTAGACAGCAAAGAATCTTGATTCGCTGATACTCTTGATTGATCTAACATCGGCAAGGAATCATTGTCCAATGTATTGGTTTGTCCATCAACAGTAATCTGCGTAGTATCCAGATTCAATCTTACCGGGTTCCTTGTTTCCTTCTCTTCATTTGCTGAAGCAATCTCTTGTTGAATTACATCATTGATATTCAAATCTTGTGTAGCGTTTGCACCTGATTGCGCCTTGGAATGAACTATGAAAACATCTGATATCAAAACATCTTTCATCCCAAAACTTTCCGTTGCAAAATCCTTCATCAAGGCTTCCTTGACAAATAAATTCTTGGTCATGGGTTTTGCCTTCTCTAGCGCCTCTATCATGCTGTACTGCTGACAATAAGTTCCAGAAAAGGCTATTACTTCTGCGGAGTAGGTAAAAGTAGATTTCTTCCTTTTAATGGTCTCTTCACGTGTAACAAAATAAACGGGTGAAACCAAAACGGCTAGGTTTACATCTTTGCTGGATATCAAAGCATCATATTGTGCACCTTCTAATGCCTCTTGCTCTGTTAAACACACCTTAGACTTGCCAGAAACAATTTTATCAAAGTCAATGCATAAATCCACGACAACCGGTGTAACCGCTATAGACGCTTCCTGAATTTTCGAAAGTCGAAAGTAGGTATCTACCTTTTTTAAATTGGATTTCGACACACATGACGACAACAAAATGACAAAGGAAATCAGTGGTGATTTCCTTAGCCATCTATTAAGAAAATAGAAACAATTGCTCACGGTATACTCAGCCTATGCACCAACGCGCGCTGCCACCTCTGTTAACAAAACCACAGTAAAAACTATAATCCCAAAGATTATCCAACCTCGACCCTTTTTCTTTCCTTTTTCCTCGGGAGATGGCTTAAACTCTTTGATATCCTTTTCTTTTCTCTGTTGACCATGATTCTTATCGTACACCAATTCGGGTCCGTACGGATTAAAAAGAACTTTTTCTTCGGAGTACACAACCGTAGGGGCTATAACGCCTGCAACCTCGGATTCTTCCTTGCCTTTCTTACCCACTTTACCTCCGGATGGGCAAGTTGGACAAAACGCTTCTCCTTTGGTTGATACAACATAATCTTTATGATTAGCAATCTTAGCCCCACCCCATACTAACTCATATTTATAAAACGCAGTAGAATCAATACCCTCCACCTCTTTTAATGCCGTGGCTCTAGGTCTTGCATTCACATACATTCCTGCAAATCCATATGCAATAGCTGAAGCTGTTTTATCTGTTTGTTCAACCTGATAAATTGGAGATACCAGAACATCTATATTGTTATTAACCAATGCATTGAAATACGCTTCTTCCTTTGCACGCAATGCTCTGTCGTCTCCTGTATGATCCCTAGACGCTCCCATAACTCGCTTTGAAAAATCAATGTTTAGATCGCACACCACCTCAGAGCGGGTAATGGATGTTTCATCGATTTCGGCATTTCGAACATGATAATCATAATGGTAAACCTTTGGAGCTTCAAAGATTTTACACCCAGACATTAAAATGACCGCTGTAAATAAAAGGAAAATATTTCTCATGGTTATTATATTATTACTCAAAAGTAATAAATATAATATAATATAAAAAATATAATTAAATAATTCAATCCTCCTCCTTCCGCATCAGCTTCCCCTGAAACAACAACAATACCACAATGCCCACACTGATGGCACTGTCCGCAATGTTAAAGATGGGCGGGAACAAGGCCTTGACCTCTCCACCTACAAATGGAAACCATTCCGGAAAATGAATGTACTTGGTGATGTGTATCATATCCACCACATTGCCCATCAGCCAGGGCGCATAGCCTTCTGAACTCCATTGCGCAATGTCATGATAGGGGACAAAATCGCCGTAAGCTTCATCGTATACAGATCCCTTGTCAAATACCACCCCATAGAAAACACTGTCCAATATGTTGCCCAACGCACCCGCCAAAATCAAGGCCATGCAACAGATTAAACCCAGTTTAGCCTTTTGCTTGATCAGTTGTACCAAATACCAAGTTATTCCTCCAAATACAAGGATACGAAAGACGGTCAGAATCAACTTACCGCTTTGTCCCGGTAACATCCAGCCAAAAGCCATTCCCGGATTTTCTACAAATTGAATGTGCAACCAATTGGGAATGACCTCAACGGCCTCCCCGTAATGAAAGGTTGTTTTAATGTACAACTTGACCCACTGATCCAAAAGGATCACCGACCCAAATATTCCTATCGCCCACCATGCTCTTTTGTCCCAACTCCTCATGGCTGGCGACTTATTGCATGTTCTTGGCTTCGATGCTCAACGTGGCATGAGGAACCAATCTCAATCTCTCTTTTGGAATCAATTTACCCGTAACACGACATATACCGTAAGTCTTGTTTTTGATGCGCAACAGAGCATTCTCCAATGACTGGATAAACTTCTCTTGTCTAGCTGCCAATTGCGCTACTTCCTCACGACTGGTAGTATCCGTGCCATCTTCCATCATCTTGAAAGTTGGTGATGTATCATCTGTACTGTTATCTCCTTCATGAGATAAGCTTTGCTTCAACTCATCCAAATCCGCCTTGGCCTGGACCAACTTCTCTTTGATCAACCCTTCAAACTCCTTCAAATCACTGTCAGAGTAACGTTGAGATATGATATTGGCATTGGCCGCTACTGTTGGCGCTTCAATTTTAACGTTGGGAGATACCACCGGCTTGCTTTTGATCGGCGTCTTCACATTCTTCACAACCTCCACCTTTTTAGGCTCTGACTTCTTCACTTCAGGCTTAACTGGTGCCGGCTTCACAGCCTTTACAGGAGCAGACTTCACTGGCGCTGCTTTCACAGGAGTTGCCTTTACCGCTGGCTTGGCTACTGCCTTATTCACTGCAGGTTTCGCTACTGGTTTCACCACTGACTTTTTAGCCACCGCCTTGGCCACTGCTTTTTTGGCGATTGGTTTTGCAACTACTTTCTTAGCCACCGGCTTGGCTGCTTTTTTTGGAGCTACCTTGACTGCTTTTTTGGGGGCTATCTTGACTGCCTTTTTTGCAACAGGTTTAACCGCCTTCTTGGGCGCAACCTTGACGGCCACTTTCTTGGCTACTGGCTTCACCACCTTTTTCACTGCTGCCTTTGGAGCCGCTTTCTTGGCCACGGGTTTAACCACCTTCTTGGGTGCTGGCTTAGCCGCTGGCTTGACAACCTTCTTGGCTACTGGTTTGGCTGCCGCCTTTTTAGCCACAGGCTTGGCCACTGCTTTTTTGGCAGCAGGCTTCACAACAGCCTTCTTGGCCACCGGCTTAGCCACAGGTTTTGTAACCTTCTTGGCTACCGGTTTTGCTGCCTTCTTCGCCACTGGCTTAGCAGCCTTTTTTACAACTTTCTTCGCCATCACTTAAGATTTTTGAATGTGTATGTTCAATGTTAGGTTTTCATCCCACTCTACTGTCACTCCCTCTTGCAAGTCATTCACAAATGTGATAACATCCGCTAGAACTTGATTGCGAATATATTGGGAATTTTTTTCAATTGCATCATTCCAAATTGAATTTGCGGTTAAGCTAACTTGAATTCGGTCTGTGACGGACAATTGCGACTCTTTTCTTATGTTTTGTATGCGGTTCACTACCTCTCTGGCAATTCCCTCATCCTTGAGGGTTTCAGTAATGGTAACATCCAAGGCCACGGTGAGGTTCCCTTGGTTCACCACCTTCCAACCGGGAATGTCCACTGGTATAATTTCAACATCCTCCATCACCAATTCCATGTCCCCAATACTGGTGGGTACGATGGTTAATGCCTTTTTCTCAATGTCCTCAATCATCTGCTGCCCATTCTGCTCTGCAAACAACTGCACCTCTTTCATGGCTTTGCCACATTTCTTGCCCAAGGTTTTGAAATTCAATTTCAAATTCTTGACAAACTTGGATTCGCTCTCATCCACAAACACCAATTCCTTGACATTTACTTCTGACAAGATGAGATCTTGTACTTTTCTAATTTTCTCCGCCATCTCTGCATGCACCACTGGGATTTTGACCGACTGCAGTGGCTGTCGAACACGAATATTTTCTTTTTTACGAATGGACAATACCATGGATGAAATGCGTTGTGCCAGCTCCATGTTCTCCTCCAAATCCGTATGAATATTGGCTTCCACAGCATTGGGCCACTCTGTCAAATGCACAGAGTCCTTCTCCTTGCCTAAGGTCAATTGCAAATACAACCAATCCGCAAAGAAGGGAGCAAAAGGTGAGATCATCTTGCTCACTGCAGTCATGCACTCGTGCAAGGTGAGGTAAGCGGATAACTTGTCACCCGACATCTCTCCATGCCAAAAACGTTTGCGGCTCAATCGCACGTACCAATTGGACAAATGCACATCCACAAACTCATCAATGGCTCTGGCTGCTGGAGTAGGATCAAAATCAGACAAGTGCTTGTCTACATACTGAATCAATGAATTCAAACGAGAAATAATCCATCGATCCAACTCAGGTCTATCCTCAACAGGAATCGTATCGTACTTGTACTCAAACGAATCGATGTTGGCATATATTGCAAAAAACTGATACGTATTCAAGAGTGTACCAAAAAGTTTGCGTTGGGTTTCGACAATGCCTTCTTGGTCAAACTTCAAATTGTCCCATGGCTGTGCATTGGTCAACATGTACCAACGTGTAGCGTCTGGCCCGTATTGGGAAAGGGTAATAAAGGGATCAACAGCATTGCCCAATCGCTTGGACATCTTGTTTCCGTTTTTATCCAACACCAATCCATTGGATACAACATTTTTGTAGGCAACAGAATCAAACACTGCAGTAGCAATGGCATGCAGTGTATAAAACCAACCACGGGTTTGGTCTACCCCTTCTGCAATGAAATCTGCAGGGAATGCCCTGCGCTCGTCCACCAATTCCTTGTTCTCAAAAGGATAGTGCAATTGCGCGTAGGGCATTGACCCACTGTCAAACCAAACATCAATCAAATCACTCTCGCGCTTCATGGGTTGCCCAGATGCACTCACCAATATCCATTGATCCACGTATGGTTTATGCAAATCAAAGCTGTCGTAATTTTCCTTGCTGTTGTCTCCTATTTGATAGTTAGACAATGGATTCTCTGACATCAGTCCCGCGGCTACCGCTTTCTCTAACTCCTCTTTCATCTGGGCCACAGAAGAGATACAAATCATCTCTTTGCCATCTTCGGTGCGCCAGATGGGCAACGGAATTCCCCAAAATCTAGAACGAGATAAATTCCAATCGTTGGCACTCTCTAACCAATTGCCAAAACGACCCGTTCCTGTCGCCTCTGGTCTCCAATGTATGGTCTTATTCAACTCCACCATACGATCACGGATTTCTGGTACTTTAATGAACCATGAATCCAAAGGATAATACAAAATGGGTTTGTCTGTTCTCCAACAATGTGGATAGTTGTGGGCATACTTTTCCTTTTTGAAAAGTTTTCCCTCTGTCTGTAATTTCAGAACGATGCGCTCATCAACACTCAAGTATTTCAACTTGCTGGTATCGGCAATTACACTGCTCAATCGATCTTGTTGAATGCTCAACTCATCGGCCTTTTCTGTCACGGCATAGTAGTCTTCTTTGACAAATTCTTCGCCATACAAAAACACACCATCCTGCACCTCAGGGACAAATCTTCCTCGGCGATCCACCAATGTCAATGAGTCTATGCCGTTTTGTTTGGCCACCCGAAAGTCATCCGCACCAAAGGAGGGCGCAATGTGTACGATACCCGTTCCATCTTCCGTGGTAATAAAATCTCCCAAGATGACTTCAAAGGCTTTCCCCGCTGGAGTAACAAAAGGCAACAACTGGTGGTAGGATTGTCCTGCCAATTCTTTTCCCTTAACTGTTTTTAATACAACATAGGGTAATGTTTTATCTCCCGATTTAAAATCTTCAAAGGCAATATCGGCTCCAGCTTCTGAGAAATATTTTCCCATAAGATTCTGAGCCAAGATCACAACTTGCTGTTGTCCATTGAAAGGATTGCAGGTTTTAACAACGCAATAATCGATTTCCGCTCCAACTGCCAACGCGGTATTGGATGGTAAAGTCCATGGCGTAGTTGTCCATGCCAAAAAATACAAGGGTAAACCACCACGGATATCAGCAAAAAAAGTATCGTCTTTGGCTTGAAATTGTGCAACAGCCGAGGTGTCCTTCACTTCCTTGTAACAACCGGGCTGGTTCAACTCATGAGAGCTCAAACCCGTTCCAGCAGCGGGACTATAAGGTTGGATGGTAAATCCTTTGTACAATAAATTCTTTTGAAAAAATTGACCCAAAAGCCACCAAACCGTTTCGATGTATTTGTTGTCGTAAGTGATGTAAGGATCATGCATATCGACCCAATAACCCATTTCGCGGGTTAGGGATTCCCAGAGGTCGGTATATTTCATGACCTCCTTGCGGCAGGCCTTGTTGTAATCTTCTACACTGATTTTGGTACCGATGTCCTCCTTCTTAATGCCCAATGTTTTCTCGACAGCCAACTCAATGGGCAATCCATGTGTATCCCATCCTGCTTTGCGTTGAACACGCTTGCCTTTCAGGGTTTGATAACGACAAAAGACGTCTTTGATGGCACGTGCCATGACATGGTGGATACCCGGAATACCATTGGCTGATGGAGGGCCTTCAAAAAATACGAATGCATTGGACGGATCTTTTTCCTCCACACTTCTACGGAAAACATCCTTGTCCTCCCAATGTGCCACTATTTCCTTGGCAATGGCAGGTAAGTTGATTCCTTTGACTTCACGGTATAGGTTTCCCATTTTGGCTAAATTCAGTAAGCCTGCGAAGATAACAAAGGAAAGGCTACCTATCTTACACCTTGCTGATTTTCACCATATTGGTCATTCCCTGCTCATTGATGGGCATGGATGCTATATTGATGAGGTATTGGCCATCCTTGATAAATCCACGTTTCTTCAATTCATAACGGATGTCAGCGATGGTCTGGTCCGTACTCACCATTTTATCGTAATAGAAAGCTTTTACACCCCAAACCAAATTCATCTGGGTTAAGATTTTCTTGTTGCCCGTGAATACGAATACGTTTGCTTTAGGTCTCCAACTCGAAACTTTGTAACCCGTATAACCTGAGAACGACATGGCTACGATGGCGGAAGCATGCGTGCGTTGTGCCAATCGACACGCGGAGAAACAAACGCTATCGGTTAAAAAGCGGGACTCATCCATTCCTTCAGGTGCTTCTTCTTTGTGGTACACATCCTCACAGAGCTCTGCTTGTTGGACAATGTTGTTCATCATTCTGATGGCTTCGACAGGATACTTTCCCACTGAGGATTCTCCGCTGAGCATCACCGCATCAGCTCCATCTATGACGGCGTTGGCAACATCTGTTACCTCTGCGCGGGTGGGCGTCATGCTGGTGATCATGCTCTCCATCATTTGCGTAGCAACAATCACGGGCTTGGCGTTTTCGACACATTTGCGCACAATCATCTTCTGCGCCAAAGGAACGTTTTGAATGGGAATTTCAACCCCCAAATCTCCACGTGCTACCATGACGGCATCGGTCTCTGCAATGATTTCGTCAATTTGATCAACAGCTTCTGGCTTTTCTATTTTGGCCACCACTTTGGCATGCTTTCCACTTTCTTGAATAATGGCTTTTAATGCAACAACATCTTTGGCATTGCGCACAAAAGAAAGACCAATCCAATCCACATCACAAGACAATGCAAAATGCAAATCTTCAATATCTTTCTGAGACAATGACGGCAAAGAAACCTTGGTGTTGGGGAGGTTCAGGCCTTTCTTGGAAGACAATATACCTCCTTGAATAACACGTGCCATCACTTCCTTTTGACCATCAGTTGACTCAATCATCATGACCAATTTACCATCATCCAATAAGATGGTCTCACCTGGCTTCACATCAGCTGGAAATTCCTTGTAATTGGTATAGATGACCTCACTGGTTCCTACTTGTTTTTCTGTTGTAATCTTTACCAACGATCCGACGGACAAATCCACTCCGTTGTTCTCCATTTCGCCCACACGCAATTTTGGACCTTGCAAATCTGCAAGGATCGCTGTATGCGTTCCCAATTCTGCGTCGATGGAACGTATGTTTTGAACCACCTCTTCATGAATCTCATGCGCCCCATGCGAGAAATTCAAACGGGCAACGTCCAAACCAGCTTGCACCATGGCTTTCAGCACTTCACGACTGGACGATGCAGGTCCGATGGTAGCTACAATTTTTGTCTTTTTCATACTCATATCTTTCTATTGGAAACAAGCCTGTATCAGCTTTTCCAATGATTTTACTTTTGTTAATTCAATATCCAACGCGGCGGCAACACCGGAAATAGACTTGATTTTGGGCAACCATGAAGGCGCTATGGGTTCTCTTTCGTGATCCACCTTAATGATATAATCCCATCTTGCCCAATCTGCCACCAGTGGTCCGTAAGGAGATTTGTTTTCAAACAAATTAACCTCCATCTTATCCTCATCACTATAAAACATAAAACGTGCATGTTGCGAAAACTCGCTTCCCCGTTGAGCTACCTTAATGTCAGGAACCCTACACAAATCCCACTTCATGTGTGTATTGAGCAGCCAAGCCAATCGGACTTCCATTTCAGATGAACTGATCACAATGAACTCCATTACGGATTCATTATACCCCATTTCATCCAACGTAGACATCTTTTTCTAACTTAGTGTACTTGTTACACTTACAAAGGTAAGCGATTATTTTATAAACTAAACCAATTCCATTGTGAATTCAGGGTTAAGGTCTTCAAGCTGTCTTATTCGTAGCTCACGACCCAAATAAACCCCTTCATTGTGTTCCCAATGACCTGCAGGAAAATTAAATACGATAGGCACATTGGCACATTGTGCGTACTCCATCAAAATTTCCTCTGCTGTTTTACCCCATGGATTATCTGCAGCAAAACCAAAGGCTTGTGTGTTGTCTTTCATTTGGGTCAACCCACCAACCACTATTCCCTTGATACCGCTTAACAATCCAGCTCTGTAGAGGCCTTGCATCATGCGATCCATGTGGTACAACATTTCATCCACATCTTCCAAGAGCAAAAAGCAACCAGTGGTTTTCAATTGACTGCTAGATCCCAATTGCGAATAAATAACACTGAGATTACCACCCACCATGGGTGCCGTGGCGTCTGTCCAATTCAAGCTATTACCTGACCAAGTTCTTGATTGCCACTGTCCCATGAGCCCGCCGCGCAATTGCTCCAGTGCAAGTGCTGTGGACGACTCAAACGAGATGGGCATCGTAGAATGAATGGTGGCCAGTCCGAGATTATTCCATCTGTTGTGCAATACCGTAACATCACTATATCCACACAACCACTTATTGCTCTTTAGGATTACCTCATCAGGAATGGCATCCACCACTCTTACGCTGCCATATCCTCCACGTGCAATAAGGATGGCCTTGATTTCCGAATCCTGTAAACATTGCATCAATCCCTCAATTCTCTCATCATCAGAACCTGCCAGCTGCGCATTTTGAAAAAATACTTGTGGCATCACCACCGGGATCAAGCCCCATGAGGCAATGATGCGCTTGGCAGGCTCCCATTGATCTTGAGTTAGCCATCGGGCTGTAGCACAGATGCCTATTTTATCGCCTTCTTTTAAAAAAGGAGGTTGTATCATTAGGCAACAGCATTTCCAGGTTCAGCGCTGCGATCTGGCACCAAGGCAGTCAATTGTCCTTGCGCATTTTCTGCCATCAATATCATACCTTGGCTTTCCACTCCTTTGATTTCTCTGGGAGCCAAATTGACTAACATCAATATGGTTTTACCCAAAATATCCTCTGGATTGTAATGCTCTGCAATGCCACTGATAACAGTACGTTGATCAAATCCTGTATCCACTTTCAATTTCAACAACTTCTTGGTCTTCGGCACTCGCTCGGCCTCCAACACTTTCACCATGCGCAAATCCATTCCTTGAAACTGCTCAAATGAAATATTCTCTTTGGCTCCTTCCACCTCCACTGTGCTTAGGGCCTTTGCTTGTTGTAATTTGGTTACTTGTGCAGCCACTTGATCGTCCGTAATTTTCTCAAACAAAATTCCCATGTTGCCCAAAGCATGACCTGGAGACAACAATACCTTTTGCATACCATCTTCCCATTTCCAGCTTGGTGCGTTCAATGCATCCTTCAGCTTCAAAGCTGTAAAAGGCAAGAAGGGCTCAATGGCAATAGACAATTTGGCTATGATTTGCGCGCATTGAAACAGAATGAAGGCCGTGCGCTCGGGATGGGTTTTTTGCAATTTCCATGGCTCCGTCTCGGTTAAATATTTGTTTCCCCAACGGGCCAATTGCATGGCTTCAGAAAGCGCCTCTCTGAACCGGAAAGACTCTATTTTTTCAGCTACCGCACGGAAACTTTGTTCCAAGCCCAGCACTACTTCTTTGTCCAACTCATCCGGTTCATAAGCGGTGACATCGGGCAAAACCCCATTGTAATATTTGTGATTTAAGACAAATACACGGTTAACCAAATTACCCAAGATATCGGCCAATTCATTGTTCACCCTGTCTTTGAAATCAGTCCATGTAAATTCACTGTCCTTTTGCTCTGGCATGATGGAGCAGAGCACATAGCGCATTTCATCTTGCTTACCCGGAAACTCTTGCATGTACTCATGCAACCAAACGGCCCAATTGCGGGAGGTTGAAATTTTATCGCCTTCTAAATTCATAAACTCGTTGGCGGGTACGTTGTACGGAAGTACAAATTCGCCATGGGCCTTGAGAATAATGGGGAAAATGATACAATGAAAAACAATATTGTCCTTTCCGATAAAGTGAATCAGGCGAGAATCGGAACTCTTCCAATAATCTTCCCAATTTTTTCCATTGGCATCTGCCCATACTTTGGTATTGGTGATGTATCCAATGGGGGCGTCCATCCACACATACAACACCTTACCATCGGCGCCTTCCACAGGCACAGGCACACCCCAGTCTAGGTCTCGGGTCATGGCACGGCTTTGTAGGCCGCCATCAATCCAACTCATGCACTGTCCCAATACGTGGGCCTTCCACTCTCTGGTAATGTGGTGTTGCACACCGTCCAATACACCCTCTTGGATGAATGGTTTTATCCATTCTTCGTGATGGGACATGGGCAAATACCAATGTGATGTTTCCTTTAACACAGGTGCACTGCCTGTCAAGGTAGACTTGGGCTCAATGAGCTCCAATGGGCTGAGTGCACTACCGCATTTCTCGCACTGATCCCCATACGCCCGGTCATTGCTGCATTTGGGGCAGGTACCAATGATGTAGCGATCCGCCAAGAACTGTTTGGCTTCTGCATCATAATATTGTTGTGACGTCTCTACCTCAAACATCCCTTTCTCCAACAGCTGTTTGAATACTGCTTGACTCATCTCATGATGCTCTGCCGCTGAGGTCCTATGGTATACATCGAACTGAATACCAAAATCGACAAAAGCTTGATGCATCAATTGGTGATAATGATCGACAATTTCTTGGGGTTGTTTGCCATCCTTGCGGGCACGCAATGTAATGGCCGCTCCGTGCTCGTCTGACCCACAAACAAAGACTGCATCCTTTTGATTGGACTTCAGGTAACGTACATAAATATCCGCCGGTAGATAGGCCCCTGCAATATGTCCAATGTGCAATGGGCCATTGGCATAAGGAAGAGCTGCAGTAATTAAAAATCGCTTGGGTTGATTCATGCAGCGAATTTACCGCACAGAAACGCTTACCCAAACAGGAATATGATCACTTATTAGCCTTGCGCTTTTCAAATCATTGTATTGGCGGGTGAAATCCACGGTTCCTTTATCGTTTATCTGCAATTCTTTATTCTCAAAATACATATGATCAAAAGGATTGGCCAAATGATTTCCTTGGGCATCTGGTTTCATTTTGATGGTGGTCTTGGTATTGTTCAGGGCATCTTTAAAACCTTGCTCCGTAAGAGACTGACCCCCATACTCTTGGTTCCCTGCATTAAAATCCCCCACCAAAATCAGGTGATCTTCATTGTACCATTTCGGGAAATCTTTGAGCAATTCAATTTCTGCATTGGGATATTTGCTCTGGGGTACAGCATGAAAACTGGCAACAGTAATCACATTTCCCGCTCTTTCAAATCGCGCCATAAAAGGCTCTCTGTCCACAGCATCGGCGACATTTTTATCCAACCATGCTCGACCTTTTAATTTTACACGAGAGGGTTTCCACAAAAACGCATACCGCTCAACACCTTTTCCACCCGATGTCGGATCACTTACAACGTAATCCCATTTGCTTCCCTTACGGTTCAAAGCATCCACCAATCTGGCCACTGCTTGAGCCCCTCCCGGTCCTGCTACCACCTCTTGAATGGCCACTACCTCAAAATTCTTTATCACATTGGCCATGGTGCCAATCTCCTCGTCATCCTTGGATTTGCCCAAATTGGCAATGTTCCATGACAATAATTTGATTTCCGTATCTGTGCTCTGGCTTTCAGCTTCTTCAGCATCACCGGCATCTGTCTCATCAATGTTCCGCGCGGTATCCGCATTTACGACAGGAGAAAGACCTCCTGTTTGAGGGATACTTTTATCAGAACCATTGTTGTTACATGAAACAACAAAGAAAAACAATAATAGTCCTGAAATTAATCTATAGAAACCCATTTTGCCACTATTTCTGCAATTTGAACGGCATTGGTAGCCGCACCTTTTCTCAAGTTATCTGATACTACCCAAGCGTTGAGCGTATTGGGATACGTGTCATCTCTTCTCAGTCGACCCACATACACGGCATCTTGGTCATGCGCATGAATCAAAGGCATAGGGTACTGGGCTTGTTCTGGATTGTCCAACAATACAATTCCAGGGAAATTTGACAACGCCCTGCGCACTTCATCCATATTAAAATCACGATCAAAAGTGACATTGATACTTTCCGAATGACCGCCCATTACAGGAACACGCACCGCCGTTGCGGTGACCGCAATTTCCTCATCTCCCATGATTTTCTTGGTTTCTAAGATCATTTTCATTTCTTCTTTGGTGTATCCATTCTCCATGAAAACATCAATTTGCGGAATCAGGTTCATGTCAATGGGATAGCGATAGGCCATTTCCCCTTCCTTGCCCTCTCGCTCATTCATCAATTGATCCACCGCTTTTTTTCCAGTACCAGTAACACTTTGATATGTGCTTACGATAACTCTTTTAATCCCATACAATGCATATAAGGGTTGAAGAAAAACAACCATTTGAATCGTAGAACAATTGGGATTGGCGATAATTTTATCTTGGGGAGTTAAAACATGTCCGTTGACTTCTGGAACAACCAACTTTTTTTCAGCATCCATGCGCCAAGCACTGCTGTTGTCAATCACCGTGCAACCGATGGCGGCAAATTTAGGGGCCCACTCTAAACTGGTAGATCCCCCTGCAGAGAAGAGGGCAATTTGGGGTCCCATTTCCAACGCCTTTGCTGGTGTGACAACGGTATACTCGTTGCCTTCAAAGACAATTTTACTTCCCGCCGATTTTTCCGTTGCAACAGGGATAAGTTCTGTAATCGGAAATTTTCTTTCTGCTAAAACTTGCAACATTTTGGTTCCCACCAATCCCGTTGCGCCTACCACTGCCACTTTCATATATGCGCCTTATGTGTTTCTTAATAGAGCCACGAAGGTAAAATAGTTTCGCAGCATGAAACTCCTTTTAGCCCTTTTTATTTCTCTTGTCCCCGTTGCGACATGGTCCCAATGGATGGATCCTATATCACCCACATGGCCCAGCGCAGGTTGGACAGGAGATACTGAATTTTTCACCCTGAACGCCAATGGTCAACTGCAATCACAATTCCCTGGACTGGGCTTTTATCAGCTAATGCATGACCTGCCACCTACTCCCAACGATATGGAACTGTCCTGCTTTTACCGCCAGAATTTTTCGGGAAGCAGCAACAATTTTGGAAGAATTTTAATCTACGAATCCGGCCAACCCGACAGTGTTGGTCACAACAACAATGCTGGAGTGAAAGGATGGGTGATTCAATGGGGCAATACCGGGAGTAGTGATGAGATTCAAATTTTTTGGAACGATGGTGCCATCTGGGAACAAATGGCGGACACTTTTTTTATCGCCAATGGTGTCTATGGTCAAATCAAAATGATTCAAGACAGCATGGTTCATTTTTTCTTTCAAGACAATGATTCAGCACAATTCTATCCTCTGTTGCATACCGCACTGCCATTGAATTTTCAGCCCATGCACGTGTGTCTTCAAGCGCAATGCACCAGTTCCAATGGTCATAGTTTTTATTGGGACGATTTCTATTGTGGATCACCCTACATTCCCATTCCCTTGATGAGCACAGGGAAAAGAAGCGTGGTATTCAATGAGGTACTGGCTGACCCAGAGCCCAACACGGCTGAGGGGAGGAGTGAGTTCATTGAATTGTATAACAATACTACGGACAGCATTTGGCTGAAAGATTGGATATTGTACAATACCACAACTGCCCATCCACTGCCAGAAAAATTCATCGCTCCCAATGCCTTCATCCTACTCTGCCACATGAATGATACGGCGTTGTATAAAGCTGAAACATGGGGACTAGAAAGTTTTTCTGCTTTGACCAACACTGCTGATAGTCTGACGCTTTGCTCTCCTGATGGGAGTATCGTTGATGTCATTCAATACAACTTCAACTTGTTTGATAATGAAGACAAATCAAACGGGGGTTGGTCGCTCGAGCAAATCAATCCTCAGTTGCCCTGTTCAGGGGATTTCAATTGGTCGGTTTGTGAATCCAATTCAGGCGCCACACCTGGCAGAAAGAACTCCATCCACGATACCATTTTTTCGCCTCCCACTCCCTCGATCACCGATTGGGGAATTGACACCGATCAATCAGTTTATTTGTGGTCCAATCTACCCTGGGAACAGGACAGTATCCAACTCCAATTGAATGATGCGTTTATGCTATTGTCCTGTTCAGCAAGCTATGATAGCCTCATCATTCCATTGCCTGAATACAATGATGGAGACATCTTACAAATCGACTCCGTTCAGTTTTGCAACACATCTATTCCCATTTCCATCCAACTTCAACTTCCTGTATTAACAGAGGTTGCTGTTCCCTCTATAGTTTTCAATGAACTCCTCTATCATCCCTTAGAGGAAGAAAGTCCCTTTGTAGAATTATACAACAACAGCCATGAGAACATTTCTTTAGATCACCTTTGGATAGAAAATCAAAGCGGAAGCGTCTATTCCATTCAACAACATCATCACTTCATCCGGGCTGAAAATCGCATTGCGCTCACTGAGAACAATCTAATCGGCCAGTGTTCAAATGAGAACATTCGCCTTGTCAAGCAATTGCCTTATATGACCATTTCAGAGGGAGAGCTTTACTTGGGATATACCTTTTTCAAGTTGGATACATTGATATACCATGATAGTCTTCATCATCCGAATTTGTGGGAAACACAAGGTCTTTCATTGGAACGCGTAGAAGGAGGTTTAATCCAAGAAGCATGGCTCACTGCCAGTAAACATAGTGGCGGAAAAACACCCGGTTGTCCCAACTCACAACAATGGAATTACCACCTAGATGAAATTCAATTCCAAATTACACCAGACTATTTCAGTCCCAACAACGATGGATACAATGATGTCATTGCTTTTTCTTACCGTGGCGATCAACCCGGTGTTGAATCCTCTTTAAAAATCTTGACCAAAGATGGCCATGTAATTAAAACCCTATCCAATGGGGAATGGCAAGGTCAACAAGCGCAGTGGACTTGGGATGGAACCA